>Ga0137403_10002636_pt1 | contig 21839 bp, 16 predicted proteins | sample CZOMad2_1_16fung_FD_122057 | JGI IMG/M metagenome (GOLD analysis project Ga0137403, IMG submission 122057) | Vadose zone soil fungal communities from Angelo Coast Range Reserve, California, USA - CZOMad2_1_16fungal (Hybrid Assembly) | ecosystem: Environmental > Terrestrial > Soil > Vadose zone...
TCGCAAGGCGCGCGCCAGATTCAGCTCGCGCTCAAGTATCGCTTCTGAACTGGAACGCTTCAGTCCAGGCGAACGCTTGGCTTTACCCCCAAACACCCCGTGGAGCCGTTATGAGGTTTGTAACGGCTCCATGTTTTTCTAGCCAGTTTGCGAAGCTGGCTGGGTACGGAAGAGTGCTAGAGTACGCGCGAGCAGCTAACCACACAGACTGACGCTCTTCGGAGGATGACCAACCATCATGGCTCTTACCGCCACAGACTGGATCGTCATCGCCGTTTATCTCTTCCTCAATATCCTAATCAGTTTATATTACCGCCGCCGCTCCTCTGGCAGCACGGAAGAATTCTTCGTCTCCGGCCGCAACGTCTCCTGGTGGCTCGCCGGCACCTCCATGGTCGCCACCACGTTTGCAGCGGATACACCGCTTCTCGTCACGGGTCTCGTCGCAAAAAACGGCATCTCCGGCAACTGGCTGTGGTGGTCGCTCTGCCTCTCTGGCATGATGACGGTCTTTTTCTTTGCGCGCTATTGGCGCCGTGCGGAGATTTTGACGGACGTTGAGTTTGTCGAGTTGCGGTACGGCGGTAGGCCTGCGGCGTTTCTTCGCGGCTTTCGCGCACTGTATCTGGGCGCGTTGATGAACTGCCTGATTCTCGGCTGGGTCATCAAAGCCATGATTAGCATCACCACTGTGTTGCTCGGCGATGCCATTGCGCAAGGCCGCGATCTCTCGATTGGCCTGGGCAACCACACGCTCTTCCACTACACGCTCGGCGCGCCGGAACACACCGCACTGCTGATCTGTGTTTTGCTGCTCGTGCCATTCACCGGCATCTACACTTTTATTGGCGGCCTGTGGGGCGTCTTGGTCACCGACCTCTTCCAATTCATCTTGAAAATGTCCATGATCATCGTTCTCGCGTGGGTTGCCGTCTCGAAGATCGGCGGCATAGCGCTGCTCAAAGTACAGCTTTCGCAAGTCGATGCAGCCACACGCGCCGCCGGAGAAAAAACCGGCAGCATTCTTTCGTTCTTCCCATCGTTTCATCTTGGTTTAACCAGCGATGCTCTTTGGACGCTCCCTGTCATCACCATTCTTTTGTATCTCGCCGTGCAGTGGTGGGCCAGTTGGTATCCCGGCGCGGAACCGGGCGGCGGTGGATACGTAGCGCAGCGCATGTTCAGCGCGAAGGACGAAAAGAATTCACTCGGCGCCACACTCTGGTTCAACATCGCGCATTACGCGCTGCGCTCCTGGCCTTGGATCATCACAGCGCTAGTCGCCGTCGCTGTCTATTCCACCCACGGCGGTCTGCATCCCAGCGCCGAATTCGCCGCCGAACCTGAAAAAGGCTATGTCATGGTCCTGCGCGATTTTCTGCCGCCGGCGTTGCGCGGGCTGATGATCGCCGCATTTCTGGCCGCGTTCATGTCTACGGTGGGCACGCAACTCAATTGGGGCACGTCGTATCTCATCAACGATTTTTATCGCCGCTTCCTGGTGCGCAAGGGAAGCGAGAAGCACTACGTTTTCGTCAGCAAGATTTTCATCGTGCTGCTGGTGATTCTCAGCGGCTACACTGCCGCGCATATCAATTCCATTCAGTCCGCGTGGCAATTGCTCCTCGGCATGGGCGCGGGTACCGGCGGCGTGTTGCTCCTCCGTTGGTATTGGTGGCGCATCAATGCTTGGAGCGAAATCTCCTCGATGACGGCCGCATTCGTCGTCTCCATCTCGCTAACGCAAGTCCATTTCTCCGGCAACGATTCGGTAGTTTTTGCCAAGACCGCCATGATTACTGCCGGAACCACCACGCTGGTCTGGCTCCTCACCACGTTCCTTACTGCTCCCGAATCCGAAGAACGCTTGCTAAAATTCTATCGCCGCGTCCACCCAACGATTCACGGATGGAAACACATCGCTTCTCTTGCGCCGGACATCAAGCCGGTCCGCGATCTCGCCGCCAACACGTTCGACTGGATTATGGGTTGCGCCCTGATCTACTGCACCATGTTCGGCATCGGCGAAATCGTCCTGCAAGAATGGCTACCCGGCGCAATCCTGCTCGCCTGCGCGGCCGCGGCCGGCTGCTTCATTTACTGGAGCCTCTCCCGCCGAGGCTGGGAGACCCTCTCCGGCGCCGCCGATTAACCGCAGCCGCCGCTCGTCTCCACTTGACCCGGGCGCAGCACTGCGGGGCCCAGGTCGCTCAATGCGCCAAACCTTCTCGTCGCCTTTCCTTCTCTCTTCCTTCTTGGTTCTTCTCTGCGGGCCTCGGCGTCTCTGCTCTCCTCTGCGACAATCATTTTCTTTCTTTATTCTTCAGCTTTTTTCCTTGTTTCCGCGAATACTTCCTCTGCCGCATGAAACGCCGCATTCGCCGCCGGCACTCCGCAATAGATCGCCGTCTGCAGCAACACTTCCTGAATCTGCTCCTTCGTTAATCCGATCCCCAGCGCCGCCCGCAAGTGCATCCTCAATTCCTCTGTCCGGTTCAGCGCGACCATCATCGCCAGCGTCATCATGCTGCGCGTCTCGCGCGGCAATCCCGGCCGGCTCCAGATCTCGCCCCAGGCGTACCGCGTAATCAAATTCTGGAACGGCTCATTAAACTCCGTCATCTTCTTCAGCGAATTATCCACGTGCGCGTCCCCCAGCACCTCCCGCCGCACTTTCATCCCCTGCTGATACCGCTCCCGCTCATCCATGGTTTCCCCCGGAGCTCTCTCTGTCCTCTGCGATCTGTGTGTGTCGAATCCCCCGCGTTCAACCCGCCAGGAACGCTCCTACTTCGCTCGTAAATCGCGCCTCGTCTTCAATATTCGAAAGATGCGCCGCATTCAGCTGCAAAAACCGCGCACCAGCGATGTGTTCTGCAATAAATCGCCCTTCTTCTGGCGGAGTCGCTACGTCCGCTGCCCCTGCTACGACCAGCGTCGGCAAAGCAATCTTGTCTACCCGTTCGCGATAATCAAAATCCCGCACTGCTTCGCAATTCGCGATATACCCTTCGAGACTGGTGTCCTCCAGCATCGTCTGCACCGCAGCGACTTTCTCCGCCTCGCGCGCCCGAAATTCCGCCGTGAACCATCGCTCTATCACTGCTGGCGCCAGCGATTTCATGCCCCCGCTTCGAATCGATTCGATTCGCGCGTTCCATCCTTCGATGTTCCCAATCTTCGCGCCCGTGTTGCACAGCACCAGTTGGTGTAGTCGCTGAGGAGCATTTCCTCCCAGCCACATTCCCGTTTGCCCGCCCATCGACAACCCGCAGAAGCGCACCTTCTCGATTCCCAGCGTATCCAGCAGCGCCACCACGTCGCAACCAAGCTGCTGAATGCTGTAAGGCCCTGGTGTCACCGCGCTTTGACCATGTCCGCGCGTGTCGTACCGCAGCACGCGGAATTTCTTCGACCACGCCGCCCCTTGCGCGTCCCACATCGAACAATCTGTCCCCAGCGAATTCGAAAGCATCACCACTGGCGCATTTTCTGGCCCGTCCCACTGATAGTGAATCCGCACATCACCAAATTCTGCGAAAAGCATCGGTCATTCTTCTCCGGCGGGAATTTTCACGCGGCTCGCTGCTACTACGCGGTACAAAAACTCATCCGAAGCTCCCAAATAATTGTGCGGATTGAACAATCGATCCAAGTCCGCCGAGTTCAAGTGCGCGCTGACCCGGTCATCGCCGCTAAGAATCGGCCGCAATCCGCGCTTCTCCTTGATCGCGCGCATGCACGCCGCTTGCACCAGTTCGTGCGCCTGCGCTTTGCCGATTTTGTCAGCCAAAGCCATGCTCACCGCTTCCGCAAACAGCAAACCCTCCGTAATATTCAGATTCTTGCGCATGTGATCCGCATCAATTTCCAGCGCCGGCAGCAGCACGCTCAAATGATGCACTGCCCCCGCCGTCAGTCCCACGATTTCCGGAAGCGTCTCCCACTCCGCTTGCCAACCGCCTAATCCGCGCTCATCTTCCTGCACCATCGCGCCCAGCATCGTGCTCACCAGCGCCGGCACACGCGCCGCGCTAGCCAACAGCACCGAAGCTGTCACCGGATTCCGTTTGTGCGGCATGCTTGACGATCCACCGCGTCCTTCCGCAGCCGGTTCGAACATTTCTGCGACTTCGGTCTGCATGTGCAAAGAAATATCGCGAGCGATTTTTCCCACCGTGCCCATGCAAAGTCCCAGCGTAGCAGCAATTTCCGCCATGCGGTCGCGATGCGCATGCCAGGGAATATCCGGAAGCGCCAGCTTCAACTCCGCTGACAAAAGCGCCGCAACATCAGTTCCTCTTTGCCCCAACGCCGCAAGCGTTCCAGCGGCACCGCCAAATTGCAGCACCAAACATCTCTCCCGAGTTTCTTTCAATCGCGTCGAATGCCGCACCAGCGCATCCAACCACCCTGCAATCTTCACGCCCAGCGTAATCGGCAACGCTTGTTGCATCCAGGTGCGCCCGGCCATCAACGTGGCGCGATGTTTCTGCGCCAACCGACCGAGGGGTTCCACGAGCCCATCCAAATCGCGCGCGATCAAATCCAGCGCTTGCCGCAACTGCAGCACGCGGCCGGTGTCGATCGCATCCTGGCTCGTCGCGCCCCAGTGAACGTAACGCGCGGCGTCTTTATCACGCTGCGCGACTAGCGCGGTCAGCTGCTTGATCATCGGAATAGCAAGGTTGCCCGCCACAGCGCCAGACTCGCCGATCGCACCGAGGTCGAAAAGTTCGGCGCGGCATTTCGATTCGATGGCTCCCGCAGCGCCCGACGAAATCACGCCGGCTCGCGACTCCGCGCGGGCCAGCGCCGCTTCGAAGTCCAGCATCGCTTGAATGCAGGACTTGTCGGAAAGAATGTCGGCAACAGTGGGAGAACGGAAGAGGGGGTCCAGCAAGCTCATGCGCCGAGTTTAATCATTTCAGCGAGCGCGGCAAACTGATTTCCTTTCGCGTGTGCGGGAACCTGGTTTGTTCCACGGCGGCAGGGAAGTGCGAGCGAAGTCGATTCATGACCGCTACTCTCAACGCTTCCTAGAATCTCCATTCATGGCTCCCCTATTCATAACGCAAGGCCTCGACGGGATTTAGCTTTGCGGCGCGTGCGGCGGGGTACAAGCCGGCAGCGAGGCTGACGATTACAGCAAAGCCGATAGCGCTCAAAGCGAGCCACCAGGGTACCGACGAAATCTGCACGCTGGGCAGGTCCTGGCGCTTGAGATAAATCGTCGTGCCCATGGTGAGGGCTTTGCCGATCAGCCAGCCGCCGGCCACGCCGAGGATTCCGCCGAAAAAGCCCATGGCGGCGGCTTCGGCGAAGAAGAGGCGTTTGACGTCTCCGTCGGTTGCACCCAGAGCCTTCAGGATGCCGATTTCCCGCCGGCGCTCAAGGATGGCCATCACCAACGTATTAATGATACCGAGCGACGCGACCGTCAGCGCCAGGCTGCCGAAAAGCGCGAGCAATAAATCGAACACCGTGAAAAAGATGCGCAGGCCTTTGGTGGCATCGAGCAACGAAAAAGCCAGAAAGCCGGCTTTTTTGACGGCCTCTTCGATCTGCTGCACGTCCTTGGGAGACTTGGCGCGCACCGTGAGCGCGATATACGACGGTTTGCTCGGCGCGCCGGCCATCATCGACTGCAGATCGGAAGGCTGCGCCACATGCAGCGATTCTGCCGTGGCCAGCGGTAGAAAAACCCGCGCGCCTCCAAGGCCGCCGATTCCTGCGGATGGGTCGGACTCGATGATGCCTGCGATGCGAAACTTGTTTTCGCGCGGCGCGACGGAGAGTCCGCTGACTGCGCCTCCGGTCATAGCGCTGAGCAGACCTCCAGTTGCATCTGCGGGCGGAGACGAAGTGCGCTCCGCGTAGCGCAGCACCAAATCTTTGCCGACCAGCGACTCCGGCGCAGCGTCCAATTCCTTGGCGAAATCGTTTTGCAAAATCACTTCGCTGGCTTGTGGCGATGAGAAGAAGCGGCCTTTCATCCCCTCGAATGCGCCGCTGGAGCGCGAAGATTCCGGTAGTCCGAGCGCGGAGGTGCTCGTGAGGCTATTTGCAGGCGCGCCCGCAGGTGCGCTCGTGGCGTTGACCGTGGCGGTGCCAATAGGAGCGGCCACCGAGCCGCCTGCGTGGACGCCGATCGGGTCTATGGCGAGTTGTGCCTGTGCAGCGAAGCGAATTTGCGGATAGACTTCGGTGACGTTCGGAATTTGCGCCAATTCGCGACGCGCATCTTCGTCGAGAAGTCGTGCTTCTTTCGCGGTTGCTCCGAACCTGGCGCGGCCGCCATTCTTCCCGGGACCACCTTGTCCGCCGCCCGGCCCGCCAAATCCGCGTGGCGACGTGACAAAGATCGCGTCAAACAGGCCGGAGCGCGTCAGCCGCTGCGACGCCAGCGCTTGCAAACCGACGCCGAGCGAAAGCATAGCCACCAGCGAAGCCACGCCGACGGCGATGCCCAGCGTGGTCAACGAATTGCGCAGAATCGCTTCGCGCAAGTTGCGCACGGCCAACTCGGTAAGGTCGCGCGCTTTCATCGCGCTTCTCCGTTGTCGACCAGCTTGCCGTCCGAAAGAAAAATCGTGCGATTGGCGAAGCGCTCGGCTAGTGGTCGTTCGTGGGTGACCATGATGATGGTCATGCCCAGCGATTTCTGAATCTCCGCCAGCAACTGCAGAATATTTTCGCCATTCTTGCTGTCCAGATTGCCGGTCGGCTCGTCAGCAAAAAGGATCGCCGGGCGATTGACCAGCGCCCGAGCGATGGCGCCGCGTTGCTGCTCACCGCCGGAAAGCTCGCTAGGACGGTGCCGGCGCCGCGGAGCAAGTCCCACGCGGTCCAGTGCTTCGGTCACGCGGTGGCTGCGTTCGCCACGATCGACTTCCGCGAGGCGCAGCGGAAGCTCGACATTCTCCTCCAGCGTCATTCGCGGCAGAAGATTGAACGACTGAAAGACCATAGCGGCAGTCTCCCGGCGGTAGCGCGCCAGCTCCGGAGACGAAAGTTGCGCCAAGTCGCGTCCCTGCACGCGAATCGCGCCCGATGTAGGCCGGTCCAGCCCAGCCAACAGATTGAGCAGAGTAGACTTACCCGATCCCGAGCTACCCAGCAGCGCCACAAACTCCCCAGCCGCCACCGAGATGGAAACCGCATCGACCGCACGCACCAGCGAATCGCCCAGCCGGAACTCTCGCGAAACGCCTTCCGCGGACAGCAGAGCAGCCGGTAGCACGGGGTTGGTGGCGGCCATGGGTGGTCAATCCTACTACGCGGCGCGACGCCGGGTATTTCGGATTGGGTGATTGTGGTTGGCAGCATTGGAGTTAGCTCACGGTGTTGGGGCAGGGGTTGGGTGCGAAGGGGGGCGGGAGCGAAGAAAGGACTACGAAGCGGCGTGTGGCCTGTAGTCTCTAGTAGATTTCGATTTGGCGCAGGATATGATGCGGGACAGAAGCAGTGCAACTCGTAAGCGTCGCGTCGGCGCATTCACGCGAGACTGCTTCGACAGAGTTGTCGATCTTGGCCGAAAGAATTTTTCCGTTGGCCAAGCTCACCTTGATTTGGACATCAAAAGTCTCTTTACCCACTTCAGCGAGGTATTTGCCGTTCGGTCTTTTTTCCACCTCCACCCAATTGTTCGGAGTATCGGCGACCGAGGGGCGCATCCATTCGACGGGAATCTTAATCTCAGGCTTTGCCGGCGGCACATGCCGGACAAGGAGTGTGGCGATTTTGTCCGTTTGACTCACGTCCTTGAGAGTAAAGTCAAAATCGATGGAGTCTTCACCGAGCAAGACATGGTTGCCGTCTGCCCATGAACTCGGCGTGCCCCGCTTGAAGTAGAAATGATCTCCGGCGTGGCTGAGTTTGTTCAGCCGATTCGCCAGCCAAAGGTCGACATAGAAAGTCATCCAATCGGTGATCGGACCAATCAGGTGGGGGTCTACCTGGCTAAGATTAGGGAAGGATGGCGGAGTTTCGGGCGCCAGCGAAACAATCTGGCGGAAATTCGAGGTTGTCGGCGAGAGCGTGGCAGGCGTTCCGTCAGAGATCAGGTGCGACCAGGCGTACTCCTCAAAATATTTTCCCGAGGAATCCCGTTTGACCACGCCATCCGCCTGGATTTCATATCGCCAGTTTTCGTTGAGGCCTTTCATGCGGTAGGTGAGCTTCTCTCCCTCCTGATACCGGCGCGCCAACAAACCCGGAGTTTCGGCAGTCGACTGCTTTTCGGCAGGCGCATTCTGCAGCGAGGCTTGCAGTGTAAAGCCGCAAAGCAGCAAGAAAGTTACGCTAAAACTCTTCATGATTTTCTGTTCTCCAGTCCTTCGCAGAAAAGCGCGGCGTTGGGCCCAGCGGGTGCGTGGGCGAAGAGGGGCACCCGCCGTGGCGGTTGCCCCTACGGTTGTTGGTCTGGCGGGTGCGATCGATTGAGGGAGCGGGGTGCGCTTTGGGCTAGTCGTCGTCTTCCTGTCCACCGCGACGGGCCGAGACCTGGCCGCGGATTTCACCGCCGGGAAAGCGCACGGTGTGCATGTTGGCGTAGCCATCGCCGACGCGGAGTGCGTGCAGGAAGGTGGCGAAGTCGTTGGCATCGAGGCCTTGGTCGGTGGCGCCGGTGTTCAAGGGGACGATGTCAGCGGCAGTGGTGGTTCCGGTGATCGAGCCGGAGGTGGTTTGCGGGCAATCGGGCTTGGCGGGATTGGTGGCGCTGCCCTTGGGTCCGCCGCAGAAGAAGGTCATGACGTTAGCATTCACGCCGCGCTGTCCAAAGTGAATGTGGGCAAAGAGCGGCGGGCCGGTGAGGCCGGTCCAGGTAAAGGTCCAGCTGAGGGTCGAGCCATCCGAACTCAGCTGGGCGCGGAAAGTTCCAGTGGCGCCGGTACCCTTGGGCGGAACCTCGTGGAAGGTAGACAAGTTGGTGGAGAAAGACATCAACCTGTCTTCGTCGTCATTGGCACGTACTTGAGTGGCGCCGGCGATGACCAGCGTGCCGACTGCGATAAGGATTTTCTTTCTGAGATCTTTCATGGTTTCCTCCAGCGAAAGCGAGTTTAGGAATTTGCATTTCGAGATCGTTACGGCCCGTGCAATCGCGAGGCGCGGTTGGTCCTGTGCACCAAAGGACAAACCGGGCGCGCGCCCGAGTTGTTGCGCGGAACGCCAACTTTTCACACTTCTTGGGCGTGGGAGCCGAAATCAGGCAGGGTCATTTCGGCGGCCGAATATGCGGCAGGCTAGCGCGGGGCAGGGAGGGAATCAAGTGAAAAACGCGCAACATTAGGTGGCGCTGGGGGGCCGCCCTAAAAGGACGGCCGCTACGTTTGGTGGCGGCGTTCGGCTGGGGTTCCTTGATGGCTTATAGTGGGGGCTGACCCGCCATCGAAGGAGCAACCCTTGCGTAAGCACGGATTCATTCGCGAACATTCGCTTAGTTTGGCTTCGGCGGCAATTCTGGTTACCTGGATCGTCTTCTATTTGAAGGCTGACCCTGCAACGCACATCGGCTCGTTCTTCGGAAACGCCATTGCCGACTGGTCCGGCATGCTCGTCACCGTCTTGGCAACCAAATATCTCTACGAAAAAGGTTCGACGGAGAGTCGCCGCCTCCCACACAACGTGTTGAAGCCGGTTCTGGAATTCCTGCGCGACCATTCGCTGACGATCTTTCTGGTGATTACGGGAATTGGCTGGGTAGTGCTTTACGCGAAGATGGACTCGGAAGGGAAGTGGGGGCAAGTGGTGGGCAATATTGTTTCGGAGTGGACGCAAATTTTCGGACTGGTGGTGCTGACCAAAAAGCTGATGGAGCGCAACTCAAAGGAAAGCGGCAAGTCTTAACACGATAGGGAACTACAATGATCGGATCGAGAAAGCGCGGGAAAGTCCGCGCCCTCAAAGGCTGAGGATTAGGGAGGCCGAAGGCCGCCGTGGAAGGCCAGGCCCTAGGCGGACAGGGAGCCGGCGGTCGCGCTGCGTGTCTTGAGGATTTCCATGGCGCGTTCCAGCAATTCTTCGAATTGGCAGGATTCGACGGTACCGTGAGTCGCTGAGTTCGCTTCCGCGCCTTGCGTAGAGTTGGTGGCGGCATTGGCGGTCAATTCCGCGGCTGTTGGGTTGGGGTCTAGTTCGAGCATCATAACGTGACGTCCTTTGGAGAAATTGCCCAGATCGGCAAATAGTGTAGCTGGGCGCCCGATCGTTACAGCTATTTCTGCGGGTTACTGGCTGGTTGCTGGACTTAGGTCTTCAGAGCTTGCAACAGGTTGGCGCCGTCGGGGGAGCCGAGGCCGGTGCAGGGATCCCAGCCTTTCTTGGCTTTGTAGTCGCCGTTATCTCCGGTGACGATGTCGTGGAAGGCGGTCGTGCCCGCGAGATTGTACAGCAGAGCGTTGACGAAGCCGACGGGTTTGCCGAGTCCTTCGTTGAGGAGAGCGATCAAGCCAGCCCAGAGAGGTGCTACGGCGCTGGTACCGCCTACCGGCGGAATTCCTTTCGCCGCGTCGGGGAAAGATTGGCCGTCGCAGAGGACGTGGTAGCCGGAGGCGGGAGCGGCATCGCCGGCTACGTCCGGCACGCCGCGCTGGGCTGCGCCGGCAGGATTGACGGCGGGCGGCACTCCGGTTTTCTGCTGATAACCGGGCTGGGGGAATTTGCGGCTGATGCCGCCGCCAGTGCCGTCGTTCTGGCCGTCATGCCAGACGACTTCGCTAGCGATACCTTTGTTGGAAGCGGAAAGTTGCGTGCCGCCGCACGCCAGGATATTGGGGCTGGAAGCCGGGAAATCGACGTGGGCCGCGCCGTCCCAGTTCAAATCGTTGGCGGCGAAATCGGCGGAACCGTTGTCGCCGGAAGCGGCGCAGACGGTGATGCCCATGTTCGCGGCGGATTGCAAGAGCTGATCGAATTCGTTGCGGAATTGGTCGGTGCCTTGGTCCTCAGGCCCTCCCCAACTGATGGAAACGATGTGCGGGCGATTGACGGTGTCGTGAATGATGGCGTTCATGACGGCGAGAAAGCTTTGGTCAGTGGCATCTGGACCGAAGTAAACCACGATTTTTGCGCCGGGAGCTACGGAGGCAGCGACTTCGATGTCGAGGAGAACTTCGACGTCGGAGTTGTTCGGGTCGAGGGCATTGGTTCCGGGATTGTTTTTGCCGCCACCGGGGAACGAAGCCGTGGTCACACTGGGAGGAGTAATGCCGAGGCCCGCGAAATACTTATTGAGTTCGTCGTTGCGGAAGCCGCCCCCGAGTTCGAGGATGGCGATGGTTTGGCCTGCTCCGGTGAGATTGGCCGGAAAATTGTAAAGCGCTGCGACTTGTGGCGGGGTGAAGCCGGTGGGTACATGCGCGGCTCTCGACGATATGACCACTCCTCTCGGCGCGCCGAGAGCGCTGGCGGCGTGGCGATGCGCGCGAACATGCGGGCGAGCGAACGGACGATTGTCGAGGCCGGTGACGCTGGTAACCACGCCGCGCAGGCTTTCGGGAAGATAGATGTCGCCCTCGCGGCCGCGGTAGGTGTGCGAGGGAGTCTTGTAGGTCTTCAGCTTGACGTTGAACGCTTCGTCGAAAGCAGCGGGAGTGCCTGCGAGGACGACCGTGCGCTGGGCCGCATCGGTGCGCACTACGCGGAGTCCGTTTTCCTTGGCAAAGGCTTCGACCAGGGCGATATCCGCTGGGTCGGCGCCGAATTCAGCGGCTTGGTCTTCTCGCGAGAGATACTTTCGCTCGCTCGGCTTGAGCTTCGAGGTGGTTTCGGGCGGAGGAAGCGGCCTTTTGCGCCGAACCATTACGGTTACGTTGAACTCCTCGGCGGGTGGGTCACCGACAACATCGGCACCTTTGGGGCGATGCTTAGTGCTGCCATCCAGGCGAACTGGTTTCTGACTTGCGCTCATGAGGACCTTCCTTTGACCTGCGCCGACCGGCGGAGCGTCACCAGCCACTTATCCTTTGAACTCTAGTGATCGAGAAGCATGAAACGTTTCGCCGTCTTTGCGACACTATGCTAAGTCCAGCTAAGCAAAGCCACTGGGGGGCGTATGTCTAAAGGACTCGACGACTTAAAGCATATCGTGTTTTTGATGATGGAGAATCGCTCGTTCGATCACATGCTGGGGTTTCTGCAAAGCCCGGCCTACAAGATAAACGGACTGGACGGAAATGAGACCAACGACGATTCGACGGGCGAGCCGATCAAGGTCAGCGACGACGCCATCTTTTTTGGCGATCTGACGCCCGATCCCGGGCATTCGCATTTTGATGTGATGCAGCAGTTGTTTGATGGCGCCGATCCCGCCGCCTCTCAGCCGACGAATACCGGCTTCGTGAAGAACTACCAGAACCATACGAATGATGTGGGCAAGTCGGCGAGAATCATGAAGTGCTTCTCGAAGGGCAAGCTGCCGATCCTGTCGCAGTTGGCGCAGCAGTTCTGCGTTTGCGACAACTGGTTGTCGTCCGTGCCGGGGCCAACGTTTCCGAATCGCGCGTTCGCGCATGCCGCGACTTCGATCGGGCGGGTGGACATGTCGCCGGTGGGATACCTCGGCATTTCCAAAACGATCTACGAACTGCTCGACGCCAACAATGTGAGCGCGCGCATCTATTACAACGACACCACGCTGGCGGCCACTTTCCCGAAACTGATGGCCAAGATGAATACGTTCTTCGGAACGTTTCAGAGTTTTATCGGCGCTTGCAATAACAACGCGCTGCCAGCCTATAGCTTTATCGAGCCGCGCTACAACACCCTGGAGGCGGAGAACCTGTTTTTCACGGCGGGCGATCAGCATCCCGATCACGACGTGCATGAAGGCGAGAAACTGATTCAGTCGGTTTTCCAGGCGATCTGGAACAAGCCGGAAGTGCGCAACTCGACCCTGCTAGTGATTACTTACGACGAGCACGGTGGATTATACGATCACGTGAAGCCGCTGAAGCGCACGGTGAATCCGGATGGCAAGAATTGGGCTGGCGCCGCAGGAAATCCCGATCCGCCGTTTGATTTCACGTGGCTGGGAGTGCGCGTGCCGGCGATTCTGATTTCCCCTTATGTGGAGGCGGGGTCGATCGACAGCACGCTGTACGATCACACATCGGTGATCGCCACCGCGACGAAGCTGTTGTTACCCAACGTGCAGAACGCTTTCTTGACGCAGCGCGACAAAAACGCCAACACCTTCGAGAAGAATTTGACGCGAGCCCAGGCGCGCACCGACGCAATTCAGTTGCAAGCCGCGCCGCATGCAAATATTCCCGGCGCAATGCCACAGGACCTGGTGTTGAAGGCGCTGACCGAGCACCAAAGGGGTTTGGTGCTGATGGCAAATTATCTTGAGCAAAATCTGCCCAAGGCAAAACAAACCGGAATTGACCCGCACACGATTCGAACGGAAGGTGCGGCGGCGAAATATCTGGATGCAGTGATGAAACGGCTGCAAGCCGCGGCACCACCTGCGGAACCGACTGGCGGCGTTGCCGCCGGTGGACGGTAAGGCGACAACGGAAACCCATTTATGCCAAGACCCTATACGCAGTATCTACATTCACATTTGGACCGGATGGTTTTCGCACTTTGGCTGCTACTCGCCGCGTTGATGGTCTCGTCGCGGGTTGAAGCGCAAGATTCGGGACCTCAACCTCCTCGGGGAGCGCCGCAGGGGCCAACCGCGCCCGGGAACGGAAAACCATCCGCGAAGAACGCGATCATCAGCAAGGTTGAGAATCTTTTTACCCATAAGCCGGAAAGTTTGCTTGTCGGCAGTATCGTCCCCGGCGCCGGCACCGGACTCGGAGCGCACTACATCAAGGACTTCAGCCGCGATCCTTGGGAGCGCGAGTTTCGAGCCACCGCGCTGGTGACCATTCGCGCCTTCTCGATGCAGGAGCTGCAACTGCGTTTCGCGCACGACTCATTCACGCCGTTCGGCGAGACCGCGGACAAATTCAACATGCATCTCTACGTGCGCAACCGCGATCTGCGCAAGATGCCGTTCTACGGATTGGGGCCGCAACCGAATTTCAATTTGCAGGCGCTTTTCCACGAGCGCGACACGCTCGCCGGCGTGGATGCCACGGACCCCCTGGTGTCATGGCTCGCCGTAGGTGGACGGCTCGAAACCATGTGGCACGACGCCAACGATGTTACTTCCCCCAAAGCGCAGACCATCACCGCGCTGTATCCCGGGACGCCCGGCCTTTCGCCGCAGCCCAACCTGATGCACTACGAACTTTTCCTGCGCCCGCACTATCCGGCGCAGCCGCCGTTCAACTTCGACTATCGCCTTTCTTACGGCTACTACCAGGATCACGACACTGGAACATTTTCCTTTCGCCGGCTCACGTTGAATGCGTACAACAACATTTATCCTTTTCACCTGGCTGATGGCGCGACGAACGCGGACCGCTTTCTGACCTTGCACGGATTACTGACCGAATCCGACGCCAGCGCCAATCATTTCGTTCCGTTTTACTTGCAGCCGACTCTCGGCGGCTCCGACGCAAATGGCGATCCAACGCTGCGTGGATACAAGGACTACCAGTTTCGTGGGCCCAACGCGCTGCTCTTTCAGGTGGAATACAACCATCGCTTCTACAAATATCTTGGCGGATTCGTGTTTTACGATGCCGGCAAGGTCGCCCTGCGCAGAAGCGACATCGACTTCAGCAATCTGCGGCAAAGCTACGGCTTTGGCGTTTCGTTTTGGATGAACGATATGGTGCTTTTCAAGATTTACGTAGGGCTGGGCAGCGGACAAGGCGTGCATCCGTTCTTCGGGGTGCCGAATTTCACGGGTGAAAATCTCGTGACCGGCCGCGGTCCGGCTGCTACGCCGTGGGACTAGCGGCGCGGCGAGCCAGCTTCATTTTTTCCTCAGCGCCGGATACCGGTAAGGCGTGACGCCTTTACCTTCTTCGATGGTCACGATTTGATCGGCGGGTAGGTTGCGGATCACTTGGCGCTCGCCGCTGGGCCATTCAATTTCGAGCGTATCGATTTTGGCGTGGCTGCCGAGGCCGAAATGGATGCGTGGGTCCTGCGCTGAGCAATAACTCATGCCGCCTTTGGCTTGGTCGTAGCTGACCAAATCGCCCGCCGTCAGCTTTAGCTTTGCGCCAATGCCGTCGCGATTGCTCTTCGCGCCAACGAGATGCACTGCGAGCCAGTGATTTTTCTTCGCTGCCGGTTGCGTGGCGCCATCATTGTGGAATAACTGCGCGGCCTCGCCGTTGTTGTTCACCAGAAAATCCAGCCAGCCATCGTTATCGTAGTCGCCGACAGCGAGACCACGGCCGACGCGCGGCGCACGGAAGGCCTGGTCTTGCGTTTCCGTCGCGTCCACAAATTTTCCGCCGCCCACATTCCGGTAAAGCTTCTTTTCCTCTGCATACGTAACATTCGGATGATAGAGCGCGATGTTGTCCAGGATGTGGCCATTGATCACCAGCAGGTCGCGCCAGCCGTCGTTGTCGAAATCGAAGAAGCGCGCGCCGAAACTGCTGTTCGAATAGTTGGTGCGCCCCAGCCCTGATGGAATTGTCGCGTCCAAGAACGTCCCATCTCCATTGTTGCGGTAGTAGCGATTCAATTCGAAATCAAGATGGCTCACGTACAAATCGTAAAGCCCATTGTTGCGCACATCGGCGGCATCCGCGCTCATCCCTGCTTCGGGCCGTCCTTCTTCGCTGAAACCGGCGCCGCTCGAGTAGCTGACGTCGCGAAACGTGCCATCGCCATTGTTGAGATACACAAAATTCCGCTGCGTATCATTGGCGATGAAAATGTCCGGCCAGCCGTCGCCATTCAAGTCTGCGAGCACCACCGCGAGGCTTTTCCCATCTTTATTCTCCAGCCCAGCCTTCCTGGTGACGTCGGTGAACGTGCCGTCTCCGTTGTTGTGATACAGCCGCGGCGAGCTACCGGAGAAACTGTCCGGATGGCAGTACGCGCGATATCCCGGCTTTTTCTCGCCGCAAGTTACGGGATGATCGACGTCGAACTGCACATAATTGGTCACCAGCAAATCCAGTTTGCCGTCGCGATCGTAGTCGAACCATCCAGCCGCGGTCGCCCAAGCGCCGTCATCGCCCACGCCCGCTGCCGCCGTAACATCAGTGAACGTGCCATCGCCGTTGTTGTGGTACAGCACGGAATGGCGATAGCCGGTCAGATAAATGTCCGGATAACCGTCGTTATCGAAATCGGCGATGGCCACGCCAAAGAAAAACGTCCCGTCGGTGTGAATGCCCGCTTGCTCGGTCACGTCGGTAAACGTCCCGTCGCCGTTGTTACGATAGAGCGCGGGCTGCGGCGCCTTGTCCGGATGAAAAAACGGCGTCCACCCGCTGTTCACAAAAATGGCATCGAGAAAGCCATCCTGGTTGTAGTCAATCCAGCCGGCTCCGGCGCCCATCGTCTCAAGATAGAGCTTCTGATCGGACGCGGCGCGCTCGTGATGAAAGTGAATGCCCGCCGCCTGCGTGACATCGCGGAAATGCACTGCAGAGGGATTTGCCGCAACTCCGCTCGGCCGTTTGTCGGTGCCGCCTGCAGCCGCTGGCAGACGCTGCGCCTCCTGTTTCGAACCCTGTGCCCATGCCGCGGGGCTCGCTAAGAGCATCAATGCAGCCAACCCCACAGCCAAGCCCGTAGCTAACCCCAGGGCCGGGAAGGGGCTTCCGCCGCCATATCGAATTGTCTGCCGGTGATTCATTTTGTTGCAGAATCTTAACATTTCGCGCGGTGACCAACAGATCCGTCGCTCGAGAGATACTTCATGAACGGCCAGCGATCGCGAGCCGTCAAGAAAGTTTTCCACCGCATCGACATTTTGATGGTCACTTTTGCCTTGCACTTCCTCGCATGCAACGCTAGCCTAACTATCAATTATCTGAGGGGGATAGGTCCTGGTACGTAGCACTCGCCTTGCGCGTTGTATTGGTCTGTTCAACAAAGGGAAACGTCTCTTCGGCAAGTGGCGCTTTCACAGTTTCTCGTGTTTGTTGTGCATCCTTATCAGTACTTTTTTGTGTTTGCCCGCCTCCGCCACAGGCAAGAAAATCATCTTTGATACAGACCCTGGCACTGATGATGCCCTGGCTCTGATGCTCGCACTCAATTCGCCAGAGTTGGATGTCCGCGCCATCACCGTGGTTCCCGGCAACGTCACAGCTAGGCAAGGACTCGAGAACGCCCTCCGCATGGTTTCGCTGGCCAACCACTGCGACATCCCCGTCGCCGCCGGCGCCCAGCACCCGCTCTTTCAGAAGCTCATCACCGCCGAATTCTGGCACGGCAAAAACGGCTTGGCGAATATCGAGCTGCCCGCAAGCAAATGCAAAGTCGATCCTCGCTATGGACCGGACCTGATTATCGAACTTATCCACGGCAACCCGCATGAGATCACGCTCGTTCCCGTCGGTCCTCTTACGAACATAGCGCTGGCCGTCGAGAAAGATCCTTCCATCGTTCCGCTGGTCAAGGAAGTCATCCTGATGGGCGGCTCGATCAAAGGCGGCAACGTAAACGCTGCAGCGGAAGCGAACATTTACAATGATCCGGAAGCCGCGCAAATTGTCTTTCAGTCCGGCTGGCCGCTGACCATGGTCGGGCTGGATGTGGGCGATAAAACGTTGCTCGGGCGCAAGCAACTCGATCAGCTTGGCAAAACGCACGGCCCGGTCAACGACTTCATTTACCGAGTGGCAAAATTCCTCGTCGAGCTCTCCGAGAAATTCGGCGCCGCCGGCACGCCCATGTATGATCCGCTTGCGGTGGGCGTGGCTGTCGATGCGTCGCTGGTCACCGCGCCGCCCATGCATGTCGAAGTCGAGACCCACGGCGAATTCACTCGCGGCGAGACCGTGGCCAACCGCCGCAATGAAATCGAGCGCAACGTTCTGCGCCATTTCCCGGCAGGTTCCGGCGAAGCTGATCGCTACATCATCGAAGGGCTCGACAAAATCGAGCCCAACGCCAAAGTTTGCATCGAAGTGCAAGCCGACAAGTTTCTACAGATGTTCGTTTCGCGGATTCAAGGGAAGTAGTTTGAAAAAAAGCACGAAAACAAAAGCCGTTGAACAGCAGCAGGGCATGGTTTTTGCACAAGGTGGTTTTGTAGTGCCAGGTCATTTGACCTGCTTGTAGTAGCCGTAGTCGTAGCGTCCGGCTGGGGGCCGGACGTGCTCTTAAGTCTCTGAGGGGGTAAGCATGAAAGCATTTCAGAAGTGCGCAGTCCTCGCAGTATTTCTGTTGCTGGTGGTCGTAGTCGGTGCAAGTGCGCAAACGTTGGACCGCGGCGCCATTCACGGCTTTGTGTACGATACGTCGGGTTCAGCGGTTCCCGGCGTCAAAGTCACGCTCACCAATTCATCGATCGGCCTAAAGCGCGAACTCACCAGCGACGAGAACGGGGCCTACACGTTCGAGGCTCTGATGCCCGGTGAATATACCGTCGCCTTCGAGTCTCCGGCTTTCAATACCTACACTGTCAAGCAAATCGTGGTCACCATCGGAGCATCTCTCGCCCTCGACGCGCACATGAAGATCAAAACCGCCGAGCAGAACATCGTCGTTACCGCCGATGCCGTGGGCGTGGTTGATACTTCGACAGCCGGCATTTCGCAACTCCTGGACACCAAGAGTCTTCAGGATCTTCCGTTCCCCGGCCGCGACTATCGTGATCTCGCGCAGTTGACTCCTTCCGCCCAAGTGACGCCCGGCCTTCGCGGTGCCATCCGCCTTGGCGGTCAGCAGAGCGACTACAACGGCCTGGTTGTGGACGGCGCCGATACCACCAACAATTTCTTCGGCGAGAATTTTGGCTCGCTGGAAACCAAGAACCTCACCGTGCCGATCGAAGCGGTTCAGGAATTTCAAGTGGTCACCAATGGTTTCGCTCCCGAATTCGGCCGCGCCACTGGTGGCCTTCTAAACGTCGTCACCAAGTCCGGCACTAACGATATCCACGGCGAAGCTCATGAGTATTTTCGCGGTAGCGGTCTGACCAAGGACGATGCCCTCGGCGCTCCGCCAAACATCGACAAGCAGAATCAATTCGGCGGTTCGGTCGGATTCCCCATCCACAAGGATCGCCAGTGGCTTTTCCTGGCCACGGACATCCAGCGCAGTCACGGGCCGTTGACCACGACTCTGTGCCATGGCGACGCCGCCTGTCAGCAAGACGCGGGCCCAATCATCCAGGCCCCGGCCAACGGCACAGATCATCTCGGTCCCAGTTGCAAGAACATCACCGTCGGGGTGACTCACCTTCTACCGGGTTGCTACGGTGTTCCCAATCTGGGTGCTTTGGAAGGCCCTGGCATGCAGTTCCAGAATTTCTTTACGCTGCTCGGCCACTACGACTATCAACTTAACAACGCCAACCATTTCAGTGTTCGCGGTCTGGGCACTCGCAATCACACCCGCGGCTTCACCGGCGGCCACGGCCAGTCTGAGACCTTCGACGCATTCGGCGATACCGAAGACTTCATCAACCAGGGCATCAGCGGGGTCTTTGGTTTGACCACCGTCCTCGGCCGCAAGGTCAACGAAGCCCGCGTCCTTATCCAGGGCGAAACCCGCAAGCGCCACCCAATCTTTTCCGGCGCCCCCGAAATTTTCATCGCCGGTGTCGGCGAATTCGGCCAGCGCTTCTATCTCCCGGGCAACAACGATAATGGCAAGCTGCAAGTCCAGGACAACTTTTCCTACTCTTTTGGCAAACACGACCTCAAGTTCGGCGGTGACGTCAATTCCTTCGTCGATCGCAAGGACGTTTTCGCCGGCTGGAGTGCCGGCCGTTATAATTTCGGTTCGCTTTGCGATTTCGATCCCAACCCTAACACTTGCGCCAACGTTCCCGTCGCGAATCGCCCGGCGGCCACCAACCCCAACTTCTTTTTCCAGGGTTTTGGCTTGAACGGTCTCGACGTTTTTAAACCCGGAACGATTAAGCCCGCTTATCAGACCGGCGTCGGCCTTTACGCTCAGGATAAATGGCAGGTTACCCCGCGCATCACCCTGACCTACGGCGTTCGCTGGGACGCCACCCGTAACCCGCAGACGCAGTCCTTGGTCGCCGGCCAGCAGGTTTATGCCGGTGTCGGATCGGGTAGCCATCTTATCCCCGTCCCGCAAGGCGTTCCCAACGACTACGAGCAATGGGGACCCCGTGTCGGCGTAGCTTGGAACGTAGGCGGAATCGCCCACCCCACCACCGTGCGTGCCGCTTGGGGCTTGTATTACGCTCAGACTCCGACCATCTTTTTCCCCACCGCTGGCAGTGCCAATGGGCAGACTCTCTTTTGCCCGACCCAGTTCGGTTGCAATCCTGCCAGTGGCCCGCCCTATATCAATCCCAGCAGCCTGAACATCTCCGTCAACCAGATGTGCACGCAGAGTATCATCGGCTGTCCGTCGATCAGCTATGTCGATCCCGACTTCAAGAATCCCAGGGTCTCCAACCTCACCGTCGGCGTCGAGCATCAGTTCGCTAAAGACTGGACCGTTTCCGTCAACTACGCCTATATGCACTCCTCGCGTCTCAAGACGGGTGGCTTCAGCACGTCAAACTGGCAGCGCAATTTCACGTCCCTCGGTACCGATCCGTTCGGACGCACCATCCTTGCCGCCGAGCCCGGAGACGTGACCTGCCCGGCGAGCGGCGGGCTGGTGTTTGGAGGGTCGGCGGTCCCTGCGGACTGCACGCTCTCCGTTTTCGGAGTCGGCGCGCTGGCCAGCTTCAGCCACGGCAACTATAACGAGTTCGTCGTTAGCGTGAACAAGCGTCTTTCCAACCGCTTCCAGTTCTTTGCTAACTACACTTGGTCGAAAAACTTCAGCAACGACTCCAGCGAACGCGACACTGATACGTTCTTCGGTACCCAAGACCCGTTTAACATTAACATTGACTACGGCCGCAACGGTCTGGACATCACTCATCAATTCAAATCCGGTATCGTCGCTGACTTGCCCTATGGAATTACTTGGAGTAGTAACTTCATCGCCCACAGCGGTTTGGCATATCCCGCCTACAGCAACGTCGACATCAATGGCGATGGAGTGGTCAACCAATTCTCCTTCAACGACCGCCCATCCGTGCAAGTCGGCGGCGGAAAAGCCTTTCTGCTACCCCGCTATCCGGCCCGCCAGCCCGATTTCTTCACTTGGGATATGCGCATTGCCAAGGATCTGAAACTCGGCGAGCGCTACCAGGTTCGCTTTAGCGCCGATCTCTATAACGTCACCAACCGGGGCAATCTTTACTCCAACCCCGATAACACGGCCTTCATCAACCTCCCGGGGGCATGTACCCCGATCGCTGGCAGCATCTCCCTGACTTGCCCGTCCCTCTCAGCTTTTCCGCGCCAGGGGCAAAACGTAAATGGTGCGCAATACGGAGTGCTGGACGAGATCTCCCCCGGCAGCACGCCCTTCGCTGCCCAGTTCGGCGTCCGCTTCCAGTTCTAGCTAGCGGCATCGCATGACCAATCCGTGGCGGCGCTCCTTCTCCCAGGAGCGCCGCCCTTTGGAGTGCGGCGGCTCGACGCCGCTTTTCCGTCAGCCGACCAACCCGACCGAGGCGGAATCCAAGTGCTTGCCCCCAGCTACCCGAGCCGACTCGTCAGCCCGAGACCTTGTCACCTGCGTCCCAATGTTTCCGTGGTCTCTATGCTCCGACCTCGGCGCTCGCTGTGTAACTTTTTCTCCCGTTTTTCGCCGCCCGTCTCGTCCTCCGGACTAGGTGACGTAAATTCTTGTGTGTAAAAGAGGGAGGGTGTAAGCAGGTTTTGGCTGCCAAGCAAAAACCTGAAAAAAGG
>Ga0137403_10002637_pt1 | contig 21815 bp, 17 predicted proteins | sample CZOMad2_1_16fung_FD_122057 | JGI IMG/M metagenome (GOLD analysis project Ga0137403, IMG submission 122057) | Vadose zone soil fungal communities from Angelo Coast Range Reserve, California, USA - CZOMad2_1_16fungal (Hybrid Assembly) | ecosystem: Environmental > Terrestrial > Soil > Vadose zone...
CTTCTCACTGCGCCGTAAAGTTATAGACCAGCACTCCCGCTACCTTGGCGGGCTCGCCATTGAGACGAGTTGGCAAAAAGGTCGCCTGACGCGCCGCGGTCACGGCGGCATTCCGCAACAACGGATCACCAGACACTGCATAAGCCGCAGCCACTTTGCCGGTCTCGTCGATCGTGATCTCAACTGTCACCGCGCCTGATGCGCGAGCCGAGCGCGCAATCGCCGGATATTCCGGGTTGGGCAGACTGGTGGCCCTGCCGTTAAGCACGCCGCCGTTAATCGATCTTCCGGGCTCGCGTTCGATCGCGGCTTCTTCCTTGCGCTCTTCTTTTTCCGTTTTGAGAATCTGACCTTCGGTCGCGCTAACCCAGACATGGGTAGTGGCACTCTTGTCACCATCACTGCCGATGACCACCACGTGGTAGAGAACCTTGTCGCCGTCGCGCACGAGGTTGCATTCCAGGACTTTGCCGGGGACCTGGCTGGTGGCGATCTGGATCGCTCGATCCATCGAAAGGGTTGCGTCGCGCGTTAGTTCGGCTTGCTTTCGTGCACGCTCTTCGCGCCCCGGTTGTTGTTCCAGGTCCATTCGGCGCTTCAGTTCGTATTCCTGGCCGCGATACGCATCAACTGTTTTGGCTTCCTGCCCAGCCAGCAGTTTCTTTAAGCGGTCATCGGCCGCCCTTTGAGCATCGTATTGCCCGCGCTCGACTGAGAAATCCATTTCGACGCTGATGAACATGGAAACCGGCTGCCCATCTTTCATGGCTGGTTCGAAACGCATTTTCTTTGCGGCTTCGATCGCGCTTTGATCAAGCGAAGGATAGAGCGACTTTTTTACGCGTATGTTCTGCGGCAGGCCTTCGTGGTCAACCGTCAAGGTCAGCACGACAGTGCCGGCTATATTCTTTTCCCGGGCGTCCTCTGTGTATTCCGGCTCAACCCGATAAATCACTCTGGCCTTGCGGTCGCCCTGAAACTTCTGCGCCTGGGCCAGGTCTTGCTGGATCTTGGCAAGATACTGCTCTCCTTCGCGCATTCGGCCTTCGCTGTACAGTCTTTCCAACTCGGCAATCTTGTCCCGCGCCTCTTTCAGGCGAGTCTCGTCCGCGGGACGCGTCTTTTCCAATTGCGCGAGACTCTCACGCAACTCCTGCATTCTTTTTTCATCGATTCCGCGCTGAGCGTCGTAGTCGCGCAACAGGCGATCATGCAATTCCAGGTTGCGCTGCACTTCGAGCAAACGGGCCTCGGCTTCGGCGCGTTGTGATTCCGGCGCTACTCGCAGTTTTTCTTTGAGCTCGTTCAGCGTGCGCTTCAGTTCTTCGCGTGCTTGCTCCTGCTTTTGGCGATCGATTGTTTCCAGGGTTTGCGGCGTTACCTTCGGCTCCTGTTTATCGATGTCGAAAGTCAGCGCGAACGAGGCAGCCGCCACGCAGGGCGCAGCCAACAACAACACAGCCGTGATTAGGAGTAACCGCTTACGTCGCGCGGTGAGCTTTGGCGTCTTGAGCAATGACATGATTCGTACCTCCAGAATGTCTGATTCGCTGATCCCGATGGTGGTGTCGACGGCCAGGCGACGCTCGAGTGGCGCCGCGCCGATCAATCGCACGAGTGAACGGGCATAGGTTTCAGCTCTAAGAAGTTTTGCGGCGACCGACTCGTCGCAACAAAGTTCGCGGGTCTGTTTTATCCGGCGACGCAGCAGCGCCGCGGCCGGATGAAGAGAGAGCGGCAGATAAATGAATTCGTAGATGAGATTGGCAAGATAGTCGCGGCGGGCCACGTGCACCAGTTCGTGGCCGATGGCTGAGGTCAGCACTTCCTCATCGACATCCTGCAAGAGTCGTTCGGGGAGAATGATCAGTGGGCGCAAGACACCAACCGTGATTGGCACCGGCACCAGGTTCGAGCAAAGAATGCGCACTCGCTCGACCCCAATTGCCGCCTGGCAGTTCGCAATAATTGTTTTGACCTGCCCGGAGAACTCATACTCGAAAGCGGTCCTGACGATCGCCGTCGTGCGGCGCCAGGCCCGCGCCAATTGACCAGCCCGATACAAAAGAAAGAGCGCGTACAACGTCAAAAGGATTATCGCCACCCGCCTGCTCAGGTGAATCCCGCTCGTCAGGAAGCTTCGCCACGCACGCTGGACAGTCGGCGGCGCAAGCTGACTTTCCGTTGCCGTTGTTTCCAAAGAATCGAGATCGGGTGAGTAGACGCGCGTGACAAATACGGGCGCCGTGGCGATTGCTGCCGGCTGCGAGGGTCCAGCCACATAGGTCCTGATCTGCCGCACGGGGCCCACAAGTGGCAGAACAAAAGCCAGGCCGAGGGCCGCAACCCACAGTGCGTGCCGGTAACGCGCCGCTGTCCCGCGCAACAGCCAATCACACGCGGCGGCACAGCCAACGACCAGCGCGATCTGCCAGGAGGCATTCAACAGAAAAGTCAGAAGCAGTTGGGCTCCAACTCTCATTTTTTTCCTTCGCGGTTTTCTTCGAGCAGCTTTTGCAGCCGCTCGAGCTTTTTCGGCGTCAGATGTTTGGTTTCCATCAGGCTCATGACCAGGCTTTCCGCCGATCCGCCGAACAGACGCTCGACGATGTCGCTCATGTGCTGGCCGACCACCTGGCTGCGACTGACTGCGGGCTTGTAAAAATAGGCGCGGTCTTTGAGTGTCCGCTTCGCTTTGCCCTTTCGCTGCAGAATGTTGAGCATGGTCTGGACCGTGGTATAGGCGAGTTCACGCTGTAGATGCTGCTGCACGGTCTGCACGTTGGCTTCGCCCACTTCCCAAAGGACGTGCATGATCTCCAGCTCGAGCGGTGTCAGATTTTCAGTTTTTCGTCGCGCCATCAGAGTGTCGACTCCTAAGAGCTTAGGAGCATAGGCGAAGGTTGCCCGGATTGTCAACTAAATTCTTAGGAGGATAATAAGCGGACCTTGGACATCGAGGTCAGTACCACCTTAGGTAGCGGGTGGGCCAGACCCTCAATCCGCGACTATGCTGTACGGCCCACCCGCTACCGCAGGTGGTACTGACCTTCAGAACTCGATTACCACTCCGGCCGACGGCGCGATCGGAAACACCCGATCAAGGTTCCCGAACAATCGCCCATCAGAGCCACAGCAATCGAAGCCCGCATAGCGCACGTTACTTCGATTCAGCAGATTAATCACCTCGCCCGTTACGGTCAGCTTCCACTTCTTGAAAAGGAAGGCTTTGCTCACGCGCGCGTCCACTCGGTTGTAGTAAGGCAAACGGACAATGTTGCGCTGGCTCGAAAGAAAATAGAGCGCGCCCACCTGACGGAAAAATCCGGGAATGGGTTCTCCGCTGCCATAGCGCCACTCGCTGCTGAAATTCCAGGTACCGGTAAGGCGATAGTTGCCATAAGCGTTGATGGTGTGTCTTTGGTCGACATCGCTGACGAATGAAAGTCCGTCACGGGCGTCCCTGAGCAGCGTGCGCGAGTAGGCGTAAGAAATCCATCCGGCCAGCTTGTTGGCGCTGCGTCTCTGCACCATGAACTCAATGCCGCGAGCGTGACCGCTCAGAATATTACCAAACGGAGGGCCACCGAAAGTTGGCAGCGTCCCGGTCAGGCGCGGTTCGTTGAGACTGAAGAACAGATTCACGTCCTCGCGATTGTAAACTTCCGCCAGCACACGCGTGCGATTGCCGACCAGACGCTCGATGCTGGCGTTGTAGTGGGTAGCCCGTTCTGATTTCAAAAGCGGATTGCCCAGGCGTCCGAACATTTGTTCAAAGTCCGGAAACTGATAATAGCGGCCGGCGCCGAGACGCAATTTCCAAACTTTGGCCATTGACCAGACCAGGGCTCCACGCGGCGAAACGACCGTTTCTCCGGTGGCGCCGCTGTGTTCGGCGCGTGCCCCCCCGGTCAATGAAAGTCCGCGGCGCTCGCTGCTCCAGGTGTCTTGTACGTAATAACCCTGTTCGGTGCCATTCTTTTTGAAACTTCCAAACTCAATTGCCGGGCCGAAGAAATCGAAAAATTGACTGAAGCTATCGACGTTCAATCGCCGCAGATAAAGACCAGCTTCGATTCTATGATTCGGTCTGATTTGATAACTGAGGTCGTTGCGCACGCCGAACTGTGCCCGAGTGCCCTTCTCAAGAATCTTGTCGTCGAACCTGGTGTTTTTGAAAGTGGTGCGCAACCCGAACACCCTCGTCTGCACAAACATTCTTGAATTTGGAGTGACACTCCATTGACCGTTGACCAGCAGGTTGCGCGCCCTCCCCCGAAAGACCTGATTGATGCCGAGCAAGTTGCGGTCACGGTCACGGTCGAATAGAAAATCACCGACGATTAGAGTAAAGCCAATCCTGTTGCGCTTATTTAGATCATAGACGACTTTGCTCTGACCATCCGCAAAGTTGAGAATCGGAGGATTGTTGGTGTAGTGAAACTGATTGTTGAAGCGTTTGACGAGGAAGCCGACGTAACTCTTGCGCGCCGCAAACAGGTAAGCGCCGCGCCCCTTGGCAAACGGACCATCGACTATTCCGGCCAGGCCACTGAACGCGGCAGAGATGCGACCAGTGGGCTTGACGCGGTTCCCATCACGCGTCTGGATATCGAGGATCGCGGCAGAGCGATCACCATAGCTCGAGGGAAACGCGCCGTTCATCAGCGATACCGAGGCCACCGTGTCTGCATTGATCACCGAAAGCGAACCCGTGTCGGGATAACCACCGGCCACCGTGTGGACCAGGTTTTCAGTAAGAATGCCGTCGAGATACAAACCGATGCGATCGAATCCGGCGCCACGCACCGCGAATTCGCTGCGATAATCGTCGTTGGTGGTGGCGCCCGGCAATGCCTGGGCGGCGCGAATCGGATCGCCAACCAGAACGCTGGAGAGCTCCTGCAACTCTCGTTTATTCAGCATGTGCTCGGACGCCGAACTTGCTTCGGTAGTCTGAAAAGGATTGTCGACAATGGTGACTTTCTCAGTTAACGCAGCGGCGTCTTCGTTAAGAGCAATTTGAAAATCCTTGTTGTCGCCTGGCTTGAGCGTTACGGTTTTTTTCACCAGACCGAACGTCACCGTCGTAATGTAGAGATCGATCTGACCAGCAGGTAAGTTGTCCAGAGTGAACGAGCCATTGTCGTCGGTGGTTGTGCTTTGGTCAGTGCCGCTGACGATCACCTTGACCTTGGCGATCGGTTCGCCAGTGCGCGCGTCAACGACCCGGCCGTGCAGGGTGGCCTTCTGCGCAGGCTCCTGAGTTGAATCGAATATGCCGCCACCAATTCGGGCTGAGCCATCCGCTGTTGTCAGACCGAAGACGACTGCGAAGGCGACGAGAATAACCTTTTTCATTCTGGCGTACTCTCCTTGGCTGGCTGTTTTCTCTTCGAGAGCAGAAGCAAACGCCTAAGATGCCGAAGAAAAGAGAATCCGTCTGTACGGTAGACAACATAGACGGTAAAACCAATAGATTACAGCACCAAAGTCAGAACGCCCCTGGGCTTGGTCGGTTCCCGGAACGAGCTCAGAGTTTCAGGAAGGCTAAGGATATTTCTTTTGCACCAGAACCTGAAACGACGCGGCCAGGCCATGAGGCATGATCATCTCGCGAGCACTGGTGCGGAGGCGTAAAGCATCCAGGTCCGATAACATGCTCGTCAGCATTTCCAATTCATCGAGGAGCCCCTCTGCCAACAGAAATTGATCGAGTCGCTCGTGCCGCGCGGTTTTCAGCCCCGCGCGCGCGCCGGCCTCACGCATTTGGGTCCAGTCAATTGTAGTTGTCAGATCCTGCTCTCCCGGGTTGGTTAACGTGTCGCCGTGCAGTTGGTGTCGGTGAAAAGCCCTCAAGGTCCCTTCGTGCCGGTGCGGCGCGTGCAACAATTCTTCTCGCTCGGCGCCATAGTCCACCGTGATCACAAAACCGCGGTCGAACAAAGAAGCTGCGGCAGACAGGAAGTCCTCAGCATTGAGATTAACTTCGGCAATCTGACCCTCAGCCAGACTGAATCCGGCGTTCAGACAATAATTCTGAAGGCGCTTGTCTGGGTCGCATTCGGCCCAGACGAAAACGTCCTGGTCTACGCCGACGCAGAGTTGGCGTAGTCCTCCATCGCGCATCGTAACGCGGTGGACCGGCAAAGCGTCGATCAGTTCATTCGTGAAGACGATTCCCACTTCAACCGGGGTTGTAACTTCTGATAGAGATTCGAATTTGACGCGATCCGCAAAATCGGAAAGACGGGCCGAGGCGCGCACACGCGCATCAGCACTAACTTCGTCGATCACATAGTTCGTCGCGGCAAAGACCGAGGCGTGATGCGTCTGAAGTGAAGTTAAGACTCCATAAGCAAAGTCACCGGAACCAGCACCCGCTTCGAAAATGGTCCATGCCGGCGGCGAGCCCAGTTCGGAAAATAACTTCGAGAAATATCGTGCGAACGTTGCAGCAAACAGCGGACTGCTCTCAGGCGCCGTGCGGTAATCGCCGGCCCGGCCCTGGCGCGCCCGGCTCACACGGCAATAGTAACCGTCGCGCTCGTCATACAACGCGGCCTGCATCCAATCACAAAAACTGATCGGCCCGTCGCGCTCGATACGCGCGCGCAGGCGCCTGGTCAGCGAATCGTTTTCGTTTTCTTCTTCAGCAGGAATCGGCATTGCCGGATGATTGTGCCCGCGAGGATGGATTTGGGCAAAGGCAGCTACAGAACCGGGAGCGGTAGCGACCGGGTCATACGTTCAACCAGGACGGACATCATAGCGACAGCGCTGAGGACAGAGTTGAGTGCTCGCATCCGGTCGCTACCACCACCCCACGCGGGCTGCCCGCGCGGGGACCCCGGTCCGCTCCCGGTTCCGTAACGATGGTCCGCTCGGAGGTTAATCCGCCTCGGGCTCGGACTTTTCCAGCAGCCGGGTGGTGTGATCAGAGACTACACTCGGTGGTTGGACGATCTCAGCAGTCTGGGGCCGCGCCCTCCAGCCGAGGGTCGGAGCAGCGTTTGCTTGAGGCAGGGCCGCCAGCCGCACGGGCCCTGGGGGCATCGCGGACGGCGCGTAAGAAGTCGGCATCACTAACTGTCGCGACGGAGCGCCTTCTTCAAACAACGCGGCAAAGAGCATGCGCAACGGTCCGCCGACAAAGCAAAGGATGGCCGCGGCGGCAGCAAAAAATTCAAAAGCCACGCTGATGCGACCCGGCGCAAAGCTCGAAAATATTCCCAGCAGCGGCACCAGGACCGCGCCGACCAGCATTAGTAAAGCACCCTGCTTAACGCCGATCCGCCGCGGCGAAGCTTTTGGCGTTCCGCTCGCGCTCTCATAGTGCGGCAGCATTCCGCCGTGGGAGAGCAGGACCATTGCGCCTTCAAGCGGAAGCCCGCAGCGCGCGCAGTAGCGCATCGAGTCCGTAGCTTGTGGTTGACCGCATTGTGGGCAATACATGGTTTAGTTGTTAGCCGTTATTTTGATTTCGCTGCGCGCAGAATTTCAAATGTCGCCCAGGCTCGGCCCTGATAATGCGCCGCGCGCGCCAGGGTGTCCAGCATCAGCGGCAATAATTGAGTAGGCCCGGACGGCGCCATGATTTCCTTAACCAGATCGGCGTCGCTTTCAAAAAGCTGGAAGCCATGTTTGCGGGTAGCTTCGACTTCGTCAAGATAACCGGCGACCTTAGCCGGCGTCGGCAAAGTCTCGGGCAGCGTCCACTCGAACGGATCGTCCCAGAGATTCGTGGTGATACCGCCAAACGTTCGCTCGACCGCCGCTGCGCCGCGCAGCACGTGTTCACCACATGAATGAAGCGGCAGAGAATTCGATTTCCCAGGGGGTTGCTGGTAAAGCAGCTCGGGCGAAATCGCTTCGATCAACTGTTGCGCATCGCGATGGAGCTGAGCAAACTGCCGGTCGAGACCCACAATGAATTTGTCCATTGACGCAGTGAACCTGGATGATGGCGCATTCTATCAATGACCTCATCGAAACTAAAACACTAAACCGCCACAGATAAACACGGATTTTTCGCAGATAGGAATCAAAAAGAATTCGGCGGCCGGAACAGTGCTTTTTCTATCCGTGCAAATCCGTGTTCATCTGTGGCGAATTCCGCTTTGGCAGGATCAAGCTTCCGCTTTCTGTTCGAAGGGCAAATCTCTCTTCGCGTCAAACGCTCGGTCGCGCGCGTAGACATAAAGCCGCAGCGCCATCATCAGAATTCCAAACGCGGCTACGATCCAGATGATCGTCCAGAAGACGGCAGGGATGCCGGTGGCGGCAGCCATATTTGCGGCATCAGTATGGACCGTCGGTCCCATGGGCGATGAAAGAAAGAAGACGGTTTTTAGATCCAGCAGCGCATTCAGCACACATTGGACGGCCAGCACGCCCAGAATAAAAGTCGCGACCCGCGCGCTCGCAAAGCGCGCCACCGCGAACAGTCCGACCGCCAGCGCGATGCCCGCAAAAACAGTGAATGGAACTCCGCTGAGCGCGCCCCACGATCCGGCCACAAGTGGTTTGATAAGTCCGAAGACGGTCGTCAGGATCAGGATCAGAAAGGCCGAGCCGGCGAGTACTATGCGAGCGGCGACGGCTTTTCGAATCAACACCAGCAGGAGCGCGCCAAACGTCATTGAGCCCAAATAACCGGCACTTGAGACCAGCATCTGAGCGAACATGCCGCCCTGGGTGGTGTAGGTTTCGCCGCTGGCGTTCATGGCCACGCTCAGGCTTTGCACTGAGTTGCCGGTGACCAGCGCTGCGAGCGCGTGCCCACCTTCATGAATGAAAGTCACAAAAATGCGGAACGGATAGCTTAAGATCTCGGCAAAAGGAATAAACCACAACGCGATCGAAAGGGCTGCTGCCAGCAGCAGCGTCATCGCCTGCGGTCGAGCATCCTCGGAAATCTGGTACTTCATAAATAAATCCTCCGCCGTAATCTGCCCGTGTTTGGCGTCGGGCTACTGCCCGACCGAAGCGGGCGGTGGCCCGCTTCTAAACAACGGCCGAGTCACGATCATGAACGTCAATCACGCTCAGCTTGTTCCGATCTGATTCTCTTCCCGGCGATAGTCGCCGGATTTCCCGCCAGTCTTAAGCTCAAGCCGCACGTCGCTGATCGTCATTCCCTTATCCAAAGCCTTGCACATGTCATACACCGTGAGCGCGGCCACCGAAACCGCCGTCAGCGCTTCCATCTCAACTCCGGTTTGCGCCCGGGCGGTGACTTCCGCCTTCAAATGGACGCCGTCGTCCGTGAGTTCAGCGCGCACATCGACATGCGTCAGCGGCAACGGGTGACACAGCGGGATTAATTCTGCGGTGCGCTTGGCGGCTACGATCCCGGCCAGACGCGCGGTCTCCAGCGGATCACCCTTCGGGGTGGTGTGATCGCGAATCGCGGCCACCGTTTTAGGCGACATCAAGACGCGGGCTGAGGCAATCGCGCGACGAGTCGTGATCGGTTTCTCGCTGGTGTCGACCATCCTGGCGTGGCCGTGCTCGTCGATGTGGGTTAGTTCGGACATGTTTGTTGCGACGAAACGATTTAACGAAGGAATCTTAACGCAAAGGAACGCAAAGGTCTTCGCAAAGGGCGCGAAGGTACTTCATAGGTTGTTGACTATCCTTCTGATTCCATCCTTCATATGAACGACATTGAAATTCAACAAAAGGGCTAGCCGCAAATTGGATAATCGCAGATAAGTTAAGACCTGGGCGAAATGGATTTCGGCGAGAGCTTCTACAGCTTTCACTTCTATGATCAACTTACCCTCTACTAACAGGTCAACACGATAGCCACATTCGAGCTTCACTGATTCGTAAACGAGCGGAAGAGGTTTCTGCACCTCAACACGCAGACCAGACTTGATCAGCTCATATTGCAAGCACGCCTCATACGCAGATTCCAACAAACCAGGTCCAAGCGCAGTATGCACCCGCATAGCGCAGCCGACCACCAAATGTGAGAGTTCATTTTCTGTCACTCCGCATACCTCTTTAGAATTCCTCTGCGTCCCTTTGCGAAAACCTTTGCGTACCTTTGCGTTTAAATCCCCCTTTGAATATCACCCAATCTGGCGTAAACAATCAAAGTATTCCCCCCCAGCAAAACTTCATCTGAAGCCAACTCTTCCGTCCAACGCTCGCGTCGTTTAGCCGCGGGAGTCAGCCGCGCAATCAATCGAATCAGCAGGACGATGGGCCAGTAGAGCCAGGCGTTCGCCTTCGGCTTATCGCGATGCACGCCTTCGATTTGAAAGCCGTACTTCTCCAGGATATAACGCAGCTCTGAATACCCGACCGGATTCACGTGGGCGGCGATCTCTTCGCGGTTGTCGTATTCCGCGCGCAGGCGCTCGACCTGCGCGCGCGTCATCGGTTTGAAATGAGAGGTGTAACCATACAGCAGCCATTTCAAACGTTCTTCGATATTCAGGATATTGGGGACACTTACGATCACCTTCCCGCCGGGCCGCAGCAGGCGGGCGAACTCGCGAATTGCCTGTTGCGGATTCTCAATATGCTCGAGTCCTTCGAGACAGGTGACATAGTCGAATGATCGATCATCGAAAGGCAGCTCGCCATTCAAGTCACCCTGACGGATGCTGACATTGTTCAGGCGAAAGATCTCGGGATACAGATCACAACAGCTCACCTGGAATCCGGCCGCGCTCAGGCGCGCCGCCAGCGCCCCCTCGCCTGCGGGCACATCCAGCAACGGGCCGCGTGGTTCCTTATCCAGAATCCCTGCGACTGTGTCGTGGATCGCCTCATGGGCCAGTGGTGCGGCCGCTGAATTCTCGGCATTCGCAGGGGCGTTGCTTACCATCGAAGGGGTTGCATTAGATGGCATCAGTTTAAGGGACTTCAGGCCCGACGAAGAATATGGTTTTCTTCGGCGAGCATAACAGACTAAGCCGTGAAGCACGTCAACCCTGGGCTGGAGGTCGCAACCGCTTCGCGGTACTTGCTCAGAGCTTCCTTAATCTGTGAGCGTGGAATCACAGACTGAAGTCTATGCTACTCCGGCAGTCTGACTATCTTCACCTGCGACCCAGCCTCAATCATCTTCACTCCGGCCGGCACATTAATTAGCGCTGTCGCGCGCGCGAACGTCACAAAATCTGAAGAACCGCCCCACTTCAAAGGCTCAGCCAGCAGAGTTCCCTGCGCGTCTGTTCGCAGGACCGCTGGAAGATAACTCTCGCGTTCGATCGATCCTTTCAGGTCATGCGCGAGCACCGCTGTCTCGCCTATCAGTTCCGCCTGTTTCGCGCCCTGCATAGCACGCAACGCGGTGCGCGCGAATAAATTGAAGGTGACAGCAACTGAAACGGGATTACCGGGAAGCGCAAACACCAGCGTATTCCCCAAGCGAGCAAAAACCGTGGGCTTACCTGGTCGCAGCGAAACGCGCTCGAAAAATATTTCAGCGCCCATCTCCTTCAACGCTGCCTTGGTGAAATCGTAAACGCCCATAGACACGCCGCCCGATGTAATCAAGACATCAGAGCCTTTGGCGGCCGCTGCCATCTGGCGCTTTAATTCCTCAGTATCGTCGCCGGCAAGCGGCAAGCGCTCGGCCGTCGCGCCGGACAGCTTCGCGTACGCGGCCAGCGTGTAGTTATTCGAGTCGCGAATCTGATCTCTGCCTGGCTTCTGATCTACGTCGACGAGTTCACTGCCAGTAGCCATAATAGCCACGCGCGGCCGGCAGCCGACTTTCACCTCCCCATAACCGAACGATGCGAGTGTCGCAATCATCGCCGCGTTGATATCCTCGCCGGCCCGCAAAACCGTCTCGCCTATTTTGATCTCGCTGGCTCGCCTGACGATTGATCTGCCGGCTTCGACGGACTGAAGAATCTCGACGAACTGCGCCTCATCAACTTCCCGAGTCAACTCAACCTGCTGCACCGCATCAGCACCTACGGGCACGGGCGCGCCGGTCATGATGCGCACAGCCTCGCCCGCTTTCATTTCATGATGCCAACCGCGGCCGGCGGCCGCTTCGCCGACAATGCGCAAACGCGCCGGCGGCGTCGAGACGTCTTCGGCGCGGACCGCATAACCATCCATCTGGGCGCGATCGAACGGCGGCAGATCACAGTCGGCGATGATGTCTTCGGCCAGGACACGACCCAGCGAATCGCTCAGCGCAACTGATTCGACATTCAGTTTGATGGCGTGCTTAAGAACAATGCTGACTGCTTCACTGACGGGTATCATGTCTGAGAGTCTAAAAGGAAAAGCGGTTGCTCTTCAAACCGTGAAAAGCAACCGCTTTCATAAGTGGCGGAGCCGACGGGACTCGAACCCGCGACCTCCGACGTGACAGGCCGGCGTTCTAACCAACTGAACTACGACTCCGCATTCGAACTAATTCAAATTTCAAATCTGAAATCTGAAATTTGAGATCTGAGATCTCAAACTGGTGGGCGCGGAGGGACTCGAACCCCCAACCTCCTCCTTGTAAGGGAGGCCGTCTACCATTGACATACGTGCCCATTTCAAAAATCGCTGCAACTCTTGCCCTGTCGCAAGGTGTGATCGTAGGGAAAGGATCGATATGTGTCAAGAAGCGAGATTGTAAATCTGATCCAAACGGAATTCAGAGTACTAACTTTAATTGGGTTTTTCTCAGCCGACAAAAGATCCGAGTGAACTGGGCGCTCCGAACTAGTTCGCTTTGGTTTGACTGAGATTTGCGGCTATATTTAGGACAACCCCGGAACCAATCCAAGGTCAGCGGCCAGTTAAGCGGATTAATGCCGGCACCACTCGTACAAATCAGATTACCTGGCGGTTTAGTTTGCGCAGTGCTCTCGCTCGCATTGTTTGTTGGTGCGGGGAGCGCTTCGCGTCAGGGCCAAAACAACCAACAGCAACGACCGCGCAAAGTTGGCGCGATGCCGCCCGCTACGCCCACGCCGAGCGTGACACCGAATACATCGGGTGAAGATGTCAGCGAGGGTGATGTGGTGCGGGTCGAAACCCAACTCGTCTCAGTACCCGCCGTAGTAACCGATCGAAGTGGCCGGCCCGTGACGGGTTTGCGCGCTGAGAACTTTGTCGTACTCGAAGACGGAAAGCCGCAGCACGTGACGAACTTTGCCACCACCGACGCGCCGTTTGAGGTCGCTCTGCTGCTCGACACTTCCGGGTCCACTCGGGATGAGCTGGGTTTGATCCGCGATGCGGCCAACGCCTTCATCAATGCTTTGCGGACCGGAGACCGGGTGGGGATCGTGGCTTTCAACAACACGCCGCGAAATGGATCGCCGGTGGCCACGGTCGAAGTTCTGTCCGGTCTCAACAGCGATCGTCAGGCTCTGCGAGCGGCGATCGAACACCTGGGCACCAGTAACGGCACGCCTTTCTATGACGGCTTGGGGCGGGTGGCCGATCAGGTATTCCGCGAACCGCCGCGCGAAGAAGTTCGCGGGCGCCGGGCGGTTGTGGCGTTGACCGACGGGGTCGATTCCAGTAGTGATTCAGGTTACGACGATGCGCGCGCAAAGTTGGCGCGCGCCGGCATCGCTTGCTATTTCATCCAGGTGAACACGGAAGACTATGTCGAAGATCGGCTCTTGAAAGATTGTCAGGACGATGGGCGGCTGGCGCTATCGGCAAAACAGTTGGAACGGTTCCGCCAGCTCTTTGTGCCGCAGGCTGAGAAGGCAGACTATCAGGACTTTTGTCGCATGGGACAATTCGAACGCATGGACATCAGCCGCCGACTTTACAATCTGGCACGGAAGGAAATGGGCGAGATGGCCCGCGGCTCCGGCGGAAAAGCTTTCACCGCGGGCAATCAGCAAGAGGCCCAGGCCGCCTTTGCGCAACTCGCGAACGAGATAGGCACGCAATATAGCCTGGGCTACTATCCGGCGAATAAGACTCGCGACGGTCGCTTTCGCCAGATTAGAGTTGAGATGCGCGAGGTGAAAGATGCGAGCGTGCGGGCGCGCGAAGGATATTACGCGCCGAAGCAGTGAGCAGTGAAAACGCTGTCTTTCACAGCCACCGCAAACACTCTTCAGTCGTAAATAAGCAAATGCGACCTGGCAGGCTGATGAAAAACTAAGCGTAGCCACAGAGACACGGAGACACAGAGAGAGATGAGAACAAAGAGGGTAAGCATTTGTTGGCATTTCTGATAGGTTCTGAATCCTTCCCTTCTCTGTGACTCCGTGTCTCTGTGGCGATTTTGCTTTTTTCAGCACCCCGCTAGAGCAAGTCGAGTTTTGCAGCGCCATCGTTTTCAACCTCGCGGCTATTCGTAGCGCAGCGCCACCAACGGATCCACCCGCGTGGCCCGCCGCGCCGGCAGATAGCCCGCTACCATCGCCACCGCCAGCATCAGCAGCGCCGCGAGGAACAATGAGACCGGATCAGTCGGTGTCAACCCGAACAGCAACGTCGCGGCCACGCGGGTGACAGCGAAAATTATCGGCAACCCCACGGCCACGCCGGCGATGACCAGCCATAACGCCTCGCGCAGAATCAACCATGACACATCGCGCCGCTGCGCTCCGAGCGCCATCCGAATCCCGATCTCGCTGGTCCGATTGGCGACGCCGTAAGAGAGAATACCGTACAGCCCGATGCAGGCGAGCAGCAGTGCCAGCACGCCAAAGAAACCAGAGAGCGTGGCCATCAATCGCTCGCGCAGGATGGTCGCTTCGATCATCGTTTTGAATTCCTGGAAACTAACGGTAATTCCAGGATTGATCTCGTTGAGGACGCGCTTGACGGCCGCGACCGTCTCGTCGTGGGGCAGCCGCGATCGGATCATAAGCGGTGCGCCGGGCCCGGCGCCGGCGTTTTGCGCGGCGGCGTAGTAGGCGATCGGGGCAAACTCTTCGCGCAAGTCTTCGTATTTGGTGTCTCGCACCAGGCCAACAATTTCGTAGGGCGTGTCCGGATCACCGGGCGTCGCTTCGACCCAGAACCGATGGCCGACCGGACTTGCTCCATCCAGGAACTTGCGGGCAAAGGCTTCGTTCACAATCGCCACCTTCGGTGTGCCGACTCGGTCGCGAGCATCGAAATCCCGCCCGGCCAGCAGCGCGATTTGCAGCGTCTTAAAGTAGTCGGGGCCGATCCGGCTGAGGTTCGTATGCTTCCCCTGGCGCGCGTCGGCGCTGTCCATCCAGACGTTGGCGCCTCCCCAGTCGTCGAGTGGGATCTCATGAACGACGGCAGCCGCCTCCACTCCCGGAATCGCCCGGATGCGGTCGAGCAACTCATCTTTGAAAGCCGGATAGCGATCAGGGGGAAGATTCAATTGCTGGAAGATCACTCTTGCGCTTATGACGCCTTCCTGACGGAAACCCGTATCCACCGTTTGCAATTTGCCCAGGCTGCGCGAAAACAGGAGCGCCCCCGCCACCAGCACGAGCGAGAGCGAGACCTGTGCGACTACCAGCGCCCGCCGCAAATTGAATCGTTCGCGGCTGGCCGTCAACCCGCGTCCACCGGCTTTCATTACCACGCCAGGTTCCATCCGCGTCACGCGGATCGCTGGCGCCAGACCGAACAGGAGACAGGTAAAGACGGCCAGTCCCACAGCAAAACCGAGCACACGCCAATCCGGGGTCAGGTCCAGAAAAACTGGATCAGCAGTTGTGCTGAGGAACGCGACCAGGAGCCGGCCCAGCGCCTGCGCCACCCCCGCACCAAGCGCCGCCCCTGCCGCGGCCAGCAACAGACTCTCGACCAACAACTGGCGGATGAGCCGGCCGCGTGAGGCCCCCAGCGCTTGCCGCACAGCGATCTCGCGTTCGCGCGCGCTAGCCCGCGCCAGCAGCAAATTGGCCAGGTTGGCGCAGGCAATCAACAGCACCAACCCGCCAATCGCCAACAACAGCCAGAGTGGCTGCTCGTATTTTTCACGCAACTGGGAAACGCCCGATCCGGCGGGGACTGTGATCAACTTCGACCCCAGATAATCCTTCACGCTGGCAGGCGGGTAATTCGTGGGCAGGGCCGCTTCAAAGAGGCCGGGTGAAATCGTTTCCATTTGACTAGTGGCCTGTTCCACTGACCAGCCCGGTTTCAGACGTCCGGTGACCGTCAACCACCAGATTATGCCGGAGAGAAGTCTGTCATTGCCGCGAACGATCGGGACGGCGCAGATCGGCAGCGCCAGATCGAAAGATCGGCCAACCTCCATGCCGAAAAAGTTGGCGGGTGTGACTCCGATGATTTCGAGCGGGTGATCGGCGAGCGTGAGCTTGCGCCCGATGACGTTCGGATCTCCGCCGTATTCGCTCTGCCAAAACGCGTGGCTGATGACCAGGCCCGGCGCGCCGCAGCCCGGGCTGTCGTCCGCGGTCGTCAAGACGCGACCTCGCGCGGGCGGAACGCCGAGCGTATTGAAAAAGCCACCACTAACATAAAGCAGCCGCGCCGGACGCACCTCGCCGCCGGGAGCGAGGTTGATGGTGTTTGTGCCCCAGGCGAAGATGCCGGAGAATGCTTGTTGCCGATCCCTGATCTGCTCCCAAATAGGATTGGTGACCTGCGTTGGGCGGCCCAACCCTCCGCGCATCCCTTTCGTATCCGCGAGGTGAACTTCGGCCAATTCCAGCGGGGCTTTGACCGGCAGCAGGCGCAATCGAACTGCGTCGAGCAACTGAAAGATCGCCGTGTTCGCGCCGATGCCGAGCGCCAGCGAAAAGACAGCCACCGCGGTGAAGCTTTTGTTCTTAAGCAACATTTGCACGCCGAAGCGCAGGTCCTGGATCATTTCGTCCTCCCATCTTCTCGGTTGCAGCCAGAGTGCATCCATGAACGCACCCGCGCTGTGCCAGAACAAATCGAGTCTGGATCGCCAGTTGAGTTGACCCCATTCGGCCAGCAGCGTCTCGCGGTAACGCAACTCTGCCTCCCACTCCTGCCGCCAATCCGCACGCAACCGGCGCGGCACGATCACGCCAATGAGAGTGATCAGCCAGAGCCAGGGGCCTTTTCCAAATCGTTTACGCACCGCGCACGCCTCAGCCTTTCTGCCGCGCCGGTTTGTTGGTGGCCAGCGGCTCAATCTGCGTGAGCAGCCGAAAGCGTCGGCGCGCCTCGACCAGCGCCGTTTGGCCCGGCTTGGTCACTTCGTAATACTTGCGCGGCGGACGCTGCGCGGCTTGCGCGATGGCTGGCCGCTCCCACTTGGAAACGACGAGGCCCGAGTTTTCCAGTCTGCGCAAGGCCGGATAGACCGTCCCGCTCGCCAGTCCGGTAATCGTCATAATGTCAAAGCCGTGGCGATAGCCGTGGTCGAGCACCTGTAAGATCAGCGCCATCGTATAGGACAGATAACTTTTGCCCATCTCTTCACTCCCTGGGTTGGGGGTTCGTATAGATACCGCTATATATAATTATCTATATAGGGCTGTCAAGCGACATTCCTCGGGCCCTGTGATGCGAGCCCCGAAGTCTCAAGTTTCATCATCGGGCAAAGGTTTCAACGGCACCAACATACTTGACTCATCAATCAACTCGGACGCGAGTTCCGAAGCGCCAAAGGCGCGGGATGTAATAGCCCGGGCCAACGGCCCGGGTATGATTCGCGCATTAACCGGAAGCGCTGAAAGCGCGACATGTGGATCCGCTAAGGGGCCAATACTTCGAGAAAGGTGCCTTCGGGGATCAGCGCATTTCGCGCTTTCAGCGCTCAATCAAACGACCATCGCCGCACCCGGCCCCGTTGGGCCGGGCTATTACATTTCGCGCCTTCGGCGCTCAAGACAACAACCCTGCCGATCACATGATTTGATGAGTCAAGTATGTTAGGCCCAACCGTGAGGGAGGGCATCTTGCGAGAAGTCTAACAGGATATCTGAACGACTGATGCGGAGAGTTGCTCTCCCTCATGGTCGGACTTGTAGAGACTCAGCTTTCGCCGGCGCGGGCGGCGTGGCCGGAACTGTTTGGTAATTCCTCAGAGTCTTCATCTCGGCGGCGTGGATATGGATCGGTGGCGCGTCGCCGCGGGATCGTGTCCGCGCGACGTTCATCGCGCATCTGCGCGGTGAGTCCGCGAATGCCATGCTTGTCCAGCAGGTGACGCAGTGAACGGACGGACATTTTCAAAAGATCGGACGCGTTCGTTTGGTTGCCATCAGTTCGGCGCAGCGCCTCCAGGACATAAGTCTTCTCGAGTTGATCCAGGTGCGCGGTGAGATTGATGCCGTCGACTGGGAGTTCCAGTTCCGACGCGACCCGGGCCGGGTTGTAATTGGTGACTTGATCGGGCAGGCGTTCAGGCTGGATGGTGTCGGTCTTCTCCAGGGCCACGGCGCGTTCGATACTGTGCTCAAGCTCGCGCACGTTGCCGGGCCAGTAATAATTCTCGAGCAGACGCAACGCCTGGGGACTGAGCGCTAATGGCCGGCCGGTCATCTGGCAATACTTTTGAATGAAGTGCTCGGCAAGTTCGGCGATGTCTGCGCCGCGATCGCGCAGGGGCGGCAGCACCATAGGAATTACTGAGACACGATAAAAAAGGTCCTCGCGAAACGTTCCGTCCTTAACCAGAGCAGAAAGGTCGCGATTTGTGGCCGCGATAACCCGGGTGTTCACTTCGGTTTCTTCGTGAGCGCCGACCGGCCTCACTTTGCGCTCCTGCAAGACGCGCAAGAGCTTGACCTGCATCGCCGGCGACGTTTCGCCGATCTCGTCGAGAAAGATCGTGCCTTGCTCAGCGGCTTCGAACAGTCCTTTGCGGTTTGCCGTCGCCCCGGTGAACGAGCCTTTGGTATATCCAAACAGCTCGGATTCCAACAGCGTTTCCGTAAACGCGCCGCAGTTGACCGAGACAAAAGGTTTCTGGGCCCGCGGACTAAGATCGTGAATTGCGCGCGCTACCAGTTCCTTGCCGGTGCCTGATTCGCCGGTGATGAGTATGGTCGATTGCACCTGGGCCACCGTCTCAATCATTTGATACACGGCCTGCATCTGGTCCGATTGCCCAATGATGTTGCTCAGTTTGCCGCGCGCGCGCTGCCCCTTGATGAGAACTTCGTTTTCATCTTTCAGCGAAATCTGTTTCAGAGCCCGCGCAACTTTCTCTCTCAGCAGGTCGTTGTCAAACGGCTTGTGGACGAAATCGAAGGCGCCCAGCAGAAAGGCCTCGTGCGCCGTGCCCTCGTTAGCGAAAGCCGTCATCATGATGACTTCAATGTTCGGTTGAAGCTCGCGCGCCGCGCGCAAGAGTTCGATGCCGCCCATGTCCGGCATCTTCACGTCAGATATAATCACGTCGGCCGGGTGCTCGCGCAGCATCTCCATCGCCTGACGACCATTCTCAGCCGTGCGGATTGAGTGCCCGTCACGCTGGAACAAATGCGTCAGAAATTGACGCATGCCGAGTTCATCATCGACTACTAGAATATTGGGCATGGGTTAAGAGATCATTTTCCATTCATCATTTGACATTTTTCATTTGTCATTTATTTCGGCTGCGGACGGTCTTAAGAGATGCCGTAAAGATTTTGCAGAGTTCGGAATTCTCCTTGACCAAGCTAGCGACTAGCTCGGTTTTGAGAAGTTGACTTCGTTCAATTACGCGCAGCCAAATCGATGTCTCGTTTAGCTCCTTGAGAACGATGCGAAGCTTGTGAACGAAGTCCGCCTCGCTCTCGCCACCTCGAGCCTCGCCGTAATTTGGAGCTGGTGACGTTCCTGATCTGAGAATTTGCGCGGCGATGTGGCGACCAGCGGCCGTTTTTGGCAAACGAGCGGAAAGTCTCACAATCCGAACAGCAAAATCGATCAAGCGCTCTTCCAATTCATCGGCGCGCGATTGCGGGTCTTTCGCAGTCGCTGTCCCCATTTGCAATTTTCACATCCTCCTTAAGATCCGTATCGATGGCAAATGAAAAATCTTAAATGACAAATGGAAAATGATCTCTGCTACTGCGTAACCGGCAACTCAATAGTAATCGTCGTTCCTTCTCCCTCTAAGCTACGGACGTTGATTGTACCACTATGGTCGCGAATAATTTGATAGACAATTGAGAGTCCCAGACCGGTGCCGCCGGTGGTTGAGGTGAACGGCTCGAACAGGCGCTCCACCTGATCCGCCGTCATCCCGCAACCCGTATCGCTGAACGATAGTCGCAGACGGTTGCCGTCGACTTCTTTGAGCCCAACGGAAAAGGTTCCGCCCTCGGGCATCGATTTCAGCGCATTTCGCGCGATGTTCCAGCAGACCTGCTTCAATTGCTCTGGATCGCCCGAAACAATTGCGGGCCGCTTGGGCAAGTCCTCTTTCAGCACGTGGCCGGCACTTAGTTCGGCGCTGTTCCTTAACAATTTGAAGGTTTCAGCTACGAGCGCGCTAATGTCGACGTTCTTCAGTTCGGCGGGCCGCGGGCGCGCGTAATTCAGATAGTCGGCGACAATCTTGTTGAGCCGATCTGACTCGCGCAGGATGATCTCCATCAACTGCGTCTGTTCGGTGTCGCCGTGCATCTCTGAGCGGAGCATCTGGATCGAACCGCGCATTGCCGCCAGAGGGTTTCTGATTTCATGAGCAATCGATGCTGCCAAACGGCCGACCGCGGCCATCCGATCCTGACGACGCGAAGTCTCTTCCAGGGCGCGGATGTCTGTCAGATCCTGAAAGGTAATTACCAAACCACTGGTTTCGCCGGACTCGCCCGAAAGTGGCGCGATGCTGAAACCCAGACGCAGCGCCAATCCGTTAGGGGTCAGACAATCGGCTTGGAAGCGCGGACTGACCTTGCCGGTTAATGCGGCGTTCATTCCTTCATCAATCTGGCGCGTCATGTCGCCAAAGAAAATCGAAGCATCGTGCCCGCGGACGTCGGCTGCTTTGTATCCGGTAATCTCTTCGGCCGCGGCATTGAAAGTGTAGATGTGCCCCTGGAGGTCGGTGGTAATAACTCCCGATCGAATTGATTCAACGATCCGTTCATGCAGCGCGCGCAGATCGGCGAGCGATCTGGTCGCCGCTGCCAGTTGGACATCGGATCGCGTCTGCCGTTCAGCGAGTTTCGCCGCCAGCAGGCCAACGACCAAAAACGAAACGTCGGAAAGCCCAACAAATTGAATCGTGTTCGCGATGGCGTCGCCATTGACTGCGTGGATCGCGAAGGGGCCGATACCGCCGAGGGCGAGCACCGCGCAGCCAGTGAACGCCGCCGCGCTGCCGACGGAGGTGATCATCGCGCCGCGTGGTCCGAGAAACAGGCTGGCCACAGCAATGACGACGACATAGAGCGCTGCATAAGGCGAAGCGACATTGCCGGTCGTCCAGACTACCCAAGTGACCAGCAGCACGTCGGCGAGAAACTGAAAGCGGGCCTGCGCCAGATAGTGCTTCCACAGAAGGCGTGCGACGCAATAGACAATCGTCAGTCCGCAAACGGCGATCAGTATTGGCGCCACGACCCGGAGTGAAGTGACCGTGCTCCGACCTGGCGCGCTCGATTTCCAAATCGCGCCGACCAACAGCAGCCCAATTGCCGTCCCCGCCCGCCCAAAGATAAGCCACCACAATCTTGCGGCCAGCGGTGGTGCGGCTTGTTTTTGGAACCCCGTCTCCATGACGGGAAAGCCTATCACAAATTGGGGATAGTTAAGTTTCGAGTTGCGCCCTGAAGACGGAATGGCATCGACAAAAGGGCCTTGGCGATGGTCTTCACAAATGAAAAGCGGCAGGCCCTTCGACCTGCCGCAAGTCTCTTAGGAATTATGGTGAGCCGAGCAGGGCTCGAACCTGCGACCCGCTGATTAAGAGTCAGCTGCTCTACCAACTGAGCTATCGGCCCACA
>Ga0137403_10002638_pt1 | contig 21806 bp, 14 predicted proteins | sample CZOMad2_1_16fung_FD_122057 | JGI IMG/M metagenome (GOLD analysis project Ga0137403, IMG submission 122057) | Vadose zone soil fungal communities from Angelo Coast Range Reserve, California, USA - CZOMad2_1_16fungal (Hybrid Assembly) | ecosystem: Environmental > Terrestrial > Soil > Vadose zone...
GCGGGGGCGCCTTGAACTTAGCGAACCTTCAAACTAACGACTGCCCCCTTCCCGACCTGCGAATTCACTCGGCTTGAATTGTCCAAATCCTCAGCTTCAAAGCTCCAAGGCATCCAGAGTTTTGACAGATAGGGAAGCGCGATTCCGAGTCATCAATGACGTAATAAGACTCGCTTCAAGAGATTTCTCCAACCGGCTCTTCTTGTTCTTGGCCGCAGTTACCGTAACCAAAGGCTTTTTAACATTCGGCTTTGCTCAGACCGCTGGATTCGCGTCGCAAGAAAGGAAATTCGAGACCAAACAATTTAGAGATGAGCACACTCTGTCGCCCCTGCGGGGCTCGTTATTTCTTACGTGAGTGATCCAGGGGTTACGCATTCCGCGGCGCTGCGTGCTCCACCCCTGGCTATCTTATGCCGCGCCTGCGGCGCTGGCTGAGTCTGCGAGGTTACCATGGGGACAACACGTCGACTGACTTCAGCAATCTGACCGTACCTCGATCAGCATTTACGGTTCGTCTGTTAATGGCCTCGACGGAACGACTAAGTACAGCTATGACGCAAAAGATCAACTTACTCAGGAAAACTCGACGCTTAACGGCAGCTTCACCGATAACTTTGCGTACGACCCTGCCGGAAACCCGACCAGCTTCAAAGGCGTAACCAAGACCTACAATTCAAACAATCAGCAAACTGCTATTGGCTTCACTCATGACAATAACGGCAATCCGACAACTTATGGCGGTACAATGCTGACGTTTGATCCTGAAAACCGAATGACAGCCTATGGCAGCGTTATGACCGCTGGTTATAACGGGGACGGCTTGCGTGCGTGGAAGCAAACCTCAAGTGGCAGAACTTACTTCCTTTACGACGGGGTGGTTCCGGTCGTCGAGCTTGATGCCGCAGGCTTGATCATATCGACCAATACTTTCGGAGCGGCCGGGCTGATATCTCGGCGCAGTGATGGTAGAAGTGCATTTTACACCTTCGACTCAGAGGGCAATGTTTCTCAGCGCTTGGATGACAGGGGTGACGCATTGTCGACTCATCTGTTCAATGCCCATGGTGAAGTTCTGGGCGACAGTTTGAACGATCCATTCGGGTATAAGGGACAGTTCGGTTACTACTCGGATAATGAAACCGGGCTGCAACTCTTGACTCACCGTTACTATGATCCCTCGCGCGGCAGATTCTTGACACGGGACCCCATAAGCTATGGTGGAGGCATCAATTTGTATTCGTATGTGGCAAATAATGCCATCAACTCAATTGACCCCTTTGGTCTAACGCGTCTCAAATTCTATATCTCTACAGGCACCTTGGTTGTAATCACCAACGAAGGATATCGTTATTACATTAGGGCGACGTCAGGAAAGGGAGACGCTACGAACGACCCCAGGCGCACCCGCGGAAGCATTCATAGGATCGATACCGGAGGGTCAGTACTCCATTGACATGAAGGATTTCACGGACCCAGGTTACATCGGAGATATTATCAGAACCTTCGCACCACGCAGTTTGAGAAACCCACGACCTGCCGATTGGGGCGATTGGCGAGTGCCAATAATGCCGCGACCTTGGAATAGGGCGAAGGGTCGTAATAACTTTTTCTTGCATGGTGGTATGTTCCAAGGCTCGGCTGGCTGTATCGACATCGGAGGTGGACTCCATGGTGACGCAACAACAGACTTCGTCAGAGATGAACTGCAAAGAGATCCAGACGGAATCATTGAACTCGACGTCTTTCCGTCTTAAAGTTAGAGTTCGAGAAACAAGTGAGGATCGTACGATGAATTATCGAACCGCTCATTTACCAAGTTTAATTAGGTTGCGAGTCTTTGGTGGCTCATTATGTGTTTGCTTGGCACTCTTAAGTGGGTGCCAAGGTGTGAAGCTAACGAGTTCAAATCAGTCTTCACCGGAAGACGCTCTGGAACGTTTCTATACTAGTAAAGGTCCAGAAGACACACTTATGGATCCCCTCATCATAGCTGGCGACAAGGTTGTTCCTATTGTTCTGAAGGAAGTCAAAAACAAGAAAATGCCGAGAAGACGTTATGCGATTCGGTTTTTAGGTAATGGTTCCTATTCAGATGCTATGCCCGTCTTAAGGAGCATACTCCAGGATTCCGGAGAAGAAGATTATTTCCGAGGTGACGCGCTGATTTCGATTAACTTGATCGATGAATCTTTAGGCCGAGAATTTGCTCAGAAATCTATAAATGAGCGAAACAATCTCGGAGACGTTTCACACCAAGTGCTTTCAGGATATCCGGAGATTAGAAAGAGAAGAAGTTACTTAGATGCTATTGCTGGACATCACGAATAAAACACTGAGGCTTCACAGGTTATGGCGTGTTTAGCTTTGGCAATGCCGATCCAAACCGAGAAGGTGGAAATATCATAGGAGTAGCCTCAAGGAATATACCTTCAGGGAGTTGCCGCAGAAACACAACGATCCCGCCAAGGTTTCCAGTGAAGGAACTTGATCTTCCGGCAACTCGCCTCTCAATTCTCCGATGAGACATCACCATGCCTAACATACAACCTAATAACGAAAATCATGAGAAGAAAGCGAGTTGGGTTAATCATTATCGCAGCGATCACTTCGGGGTTGGCCGTAATGATCTTCCTGGGACGCGTAAATTGGCGAAGCTACAAGGCCTTGGCAAAGAGAGGAATCGCAACGCAGGGTCAGATAACAGCCAAGGAACCAGAGAACCACATGTCAATTCGCTATTCGTACCTCGTGGGAGCGGAAACATTCAGCGGCTTAGAAAGCGTGGGAAACAGCATAGGCTCGCTAAACGTTGGTGATAAGGTCACGGTCTTCTACCTGCCAACTAATCCAGCGCTTAGCTGTTTTTGCGATCCGGATTACAAATTGAAATCCGAGACGGTGACAATTCTGCTTGCCGGTTTTTCAACGTCATTCGTGGTGATGTTTGTACTCTATAGAAAGCTCCGGTTCTCAGAAAGAGTACCTCGAGCCGCTCAAGCTGAGCGCGATTGATTACGACCAACGCTATGTTGGTGACTGAGCACACTCTGTTGCCCCTGCGGGGCTCGTTGTTGTTGACCCGCGCCTGCGTCGCTGGTTGGTCGGTGGGGAGTATTGTCCTACCGCCCGCAGTCGCGGTTGCTGCGACTCACGATCATGCTGAATCGTCGCTGATATTCGGCAGAGGTAATGAATGCGCACACCATGCTGCGGTAATTTCCGGGCGCATGGTTGTTCAAGACATCGAGCCAGAATTCATACCCGGCGTCATCAGGATCCCGACGCAAGTAAGCAAAATACTCGGTCAGCACGAAAGCAGAGTTATATTCCGCTCGACTGAAAGCGGCCCCCTCGGTTATTGCTCTGAGGGCGCGGCTGCGGCTGTCGGCCAGACTCGAGCCCGAGTTGTAGCTGCTGATTAACTCCGCTCGCTCAGCTCCCAGGTCAATTCCGGAAGCTTGCTGCACGCTGCGAAGCAGTGCATCCACGAACGATTCTGCCGTGAGGTTGGCCTGGTATCTCGCGAGGAATTCGGGTCGCCCGACGAAAGCTTCCGCAAGTCTTTGCTTCGAAACCTCGAGATTTGGTCCATCAACTATCTGGCCCCGGTCGCTTGAGAATTCCTGATATAACGGTCGCCGGCCTAACCCTCCTTTATATAGGCCATAAAGATACGAACCCGTACGCTGAAACTCCGCCTCAATAAAGAACGCGGCAGCTACTTCCTGGCGGCGGCTGTTGACACAAGCAGTGTTGGGACCACAAGCGAGAATCTGATTGCTCCAGTAGTTGAAACCACCTTCATCCGGCTCGCGCCCGAGGACATCCACGTACTGCTGCCGCACAAAGTATTCTGTTGTATCCAAAGGATTGGCTGCCTCACCCAGTAGCGAAGCCGTGAACGCTGCTTCAGTCTCCTCGCTCAACTGGCTGAACAATCGGTTCGCGGGAGTGAAACTGAAGTTAGCTCGCGCCGGAGTAACGGTGTAGAACCCGTTGATCTCCACGCCTTCGAAACGGTAGTTACCGCTTTCGTCGGTAATCGTTTTGCGCGTTTGACTGCCGGCGAGGTTCACCACAGTTCCAGGAACCGGAGTTCCCCCCGACGTTGTGATTCGCCCGGTAATGATCCCGGCTGCCGCAGTCGGGATACCGCGACTGATCGAAAGCAGGTAATCACCCGCACCGGTGGCCCCGCTCGAGGTGGTTCCGATTGAAACTCTGGCGAAATAGGTACCCCCGGTGGTAACTCTGAAAGCCAAACCTTCGGCCGGCGAATTTGGCGTTGTAGCAGTGAGCGAGCCCGCGCCGGACGTCGTATTTGACGTCGAGCCACCGTCGTTGACTGTTATGAGCACGGTGCTGCCATCGGTCCCGATCAGTTCAAGCTTTCCATTGATCGGCGTGTTATCGCGACAGGGATCTCCATCAAGACTGATGAACACAACCTGGCCTGCCGAAGCCGTGAACGAGAAGACATCCAAATCCGTCGACGGGGCCGGCCCCGCGAGGGAGCCAGAGAAATAGTTATTCACAGCCTGATCTGCCTGAGCCGGAGTATTGTTTGGCTCACTTTCGGCCATGGCAGAGGTGGTAACCGAGCCACATGATGGTAGAGGATTCGCACCCGGCGGTTGAACGGTGTAGTAAAGGCGGTAAGGTTCGGCAGCTGCCGCCGCTAAAAAATTATTTACCCGCAGAAACACCGGGCCGGCACTCGAAACGGGCGTCCCTCCAATAGCCGGACTCAGTGTGCTGAAGAGTACATCCGCATTGAGATCGTCGTATTCGAGCGTGTCGACCGTCGTCGTTACCCGCATATCGAAATCGGTTGAGTTGGAGGCCTCCCCGTCAACCAATGCGAAAACGCGAGACCCGGCACCCGGGCTTCCCAATGAATAAAAGTCAACATCTCCAGCCGGAGTGATTGATCCTTCGATTCCGAAGGCCTGAGAACCAAACGAGTTGGCCGTAGCCGGAGTATTGTTCGCTTCGGTCTCCCTCACACAAGTACTGGCCTCAATTACAAACGGGGTTCCCGCGAAAGTCGTTTCATCGTTATTGTCATCAACGAAGATGAAGATCTGCTGACCATTGGTAAGAGGCACACACATGAGCTCTTCGGATGTACTTCCGGCTGCACGATTGGAAGCGGCAAATGCCGGCCCACTAATGTTGTTGCAGGCAATATTGACGGGAGTACCCGGCGTCGCTGCGGGGCAACTGTTACTTGCATACATTACGAGGTTCGCGGCAGCGCTGTAGTTTGTCACCTTGAACGAATAGGTGTTGGCCGATGTGGCAGTGAAAGAATAGACCACCTCTCGACCAACAGTGGATGAGGAGGTCTGACCTATACCGGTGAAACAAGACGCCCCCGTCAGTTGATAGTCGTTGAAGGCAGCGAAAGTAGTTCCGGCAAGAGGTGCGTTGAGGGCCAGAGTTGTCGCTCCCGCGCACGTGTCATTCGCGGGCGAGGGTGTTTGATTGATTCGCAATTGCACCGAGGTGTTGCCGGGGAGCGGAGGCGTCACATCGAATTGCCAGACGAGAATGAAATAGGTAGTTCCGCCGTTGAGCCTCACATTAGAGATCACCGATTGCAGATCCTCAGCAGCGCAGCCGTCATCATCACAAGCTACCGGCACCTCGGTGAAGGTTCCTCCACAGGTACCGCTCGACGAGGTGTAAATAGCGATTACGGTGTCGTCCACGGTGGAGGCTGTACCATCACTGCTGCAAGAGGAAACATCGTAGCTCGCGGTGGTCGTCGGCGTGAAACGATACCAAATGCTGCGAGAAACGGAGGGTTGGCACGAGGGTAATGGCGGATCGTTGGTTGTGGTTGCGTCTGTGATATCCGCAGTTACGGCAGTGAAGAGAGGAAAAGGACCGCTTCCTGAAATAACCTCCGCGCCGGCGCACAAATCGTTTGGCGGCGCTACAAGCGGGCCGCTTTGTAAGCCGGCATTCAAAGCCGCTGCGCGACGTCGCTTCTCAAGCAACTGCACCTTCAGATCAGGCACTCTAACTGGCGAGGCTGCCGCTTCACTCTTTAGATTCTCAATTGAAAGTGCTGAGGCAAAGTGCACCATCCCACTCGAGTCCATCGCTGAGCCAGAAGGAGAGGCAACCTGCGCGTTCATCTGGGTAAGACCCTCGTAGCGTTCTCCCTGCGCGGCGGTTCTGTGACGCTTCATCGGCACAGCCAGCGCCGCCAGGAGAATTGCCAGGACGCTGCCAAACAACAAGCCGCGAGAACCTAACTTGTGTAGCCGCGAGGGGGTCATTAATTACCTCCGGGTATTAGAACTAAAGAGCCTATCTTCGGAGCAGTCGAGTCTATCTGAGCACGGTTGAACGTTGATGGAGATTACGCCGCAGGTCTTGTCAGAACAAAAACACGCCGCGAGAGTCAAAGCGTGTGGTTGTCTGAACTTAGAATCGTAACGATTCGCAAAGTACTACAGATGAAGAAATAGAGTCAACGAATTCAACTATCAGGTGGTGCTCCATTAACGTATTGCGAGAAGGGGACCGTTCGAAGGCAATGAGGTCAGCACCTCGCGGTAGAGATTGTGTGGCAAGTCAGTCGAGTGAGGAAGGACACCAACATGATCGCCACTCAATACAGTACCGCGCCAGAATGTCCGACATGCTTCAGCTTGTCGTCAAGACGTCCAACAATCAAGCATGATTCTACGCGTTACGTCGTACATTGAGTGTTGCCAATCTTGACGACAAGCTGAAGCATGTCGGACATTTTGGCGCGGTACTCTGTTAGCGGGTAAGTAGACTACTGCGTCGAAAGCAACTTTAATGCAATAATGTCTCTGCTTTCCCGTGCTCAAAAACTGAATCTCTGAGGATGCTTATGAACCGCTTGCTCGTTGCAGTTTCTATAACTTTGTTTGCTTTGACTTCAGTTGTGGTTTCCCAGACTCGTGACTATTCAGTGGAAGAACTGCTGAAGGTCCGCCGGGTCGGGGATCCGCAGGTGGCTCCTAATGGCAAGCGCATAGCCTTTACTGTCGGCGATGTGAATCTTGAGGCAAATCGGGTTGTTACTCAGATCTACGTGGTCTCGATTGACGGTGGTGAGGTAAAGCGATTGACCAGCAGCGACCAGTCAGCTACGTCGCCGCGGTGGTCGCCCGATGGAAAAAAGATCGCCTACACCACCGCCGGACAACTCTGGATCATGGACGATGATGGCGACCATAAGGACCAGATCACGAGAATCTCAACAGACGCCGCCGCCCCGGTGTGGTCGCCGGATGGCAAATGGATCGCGTTCACCTCAGACGTTCACCCCGAGTGTCGAGACGATGACTGCAACAAACGCAAGGATGAACAGGCCGAGAAAAGTAAGGTCAAAGCCCACGTCACCGACAGGCTGCTCTTTCGCCATTGGAACGAATGGCGCGACGTAAAGCGGACGCACGTCTTCCTGATATCGAGCAAAGGCGGGACAGCGCGCGATCTGACCCCGGGAGATTTCGACTCTCCGCCTTACGCCGCGGCTACGGGAACTGACTACGCGTTTTCGCCGGATTCGAAAGAGCTGGCCTATATTCGCAATCCCGACCAAGTTGAGGCGGTCTCGACCAATAGCGATATTTACCTCGTACCGACCACCGGCGGCGCTGCTCGCAGTATCACTGCAAACAATCGTGGCTATGATGTTGGACCAGTCTATTCGCGAGATGGGAAGTACCTCGCCTATCGATCGCAGGCAACAGCGGGCTTTGAAGCCGACCGTTGGCGTCTGCTCACCTACAATCGCGACAGGGGTACGACCGCGGAGGTCACGCGAGGATTCGATCTCCAGGTTGAAGAGGTCGTAGTCTCACCGGAAGGAGACTACGCTTACTTCACTGCTAACGAGCGCGGCAAGACGCCGATCTATAAAGTATCGCTCGCCGGGGGCGCCCCTCAAAAAATCGTTCCGGACGTCTCCGCCACCAATCTCCAGTTGACTGCCAATGGCCGAGCACTGGTCTTTCTCAATAGTTCGATGACCAAGCCAGCCGAGATCTATCGGGCCAAACTGGACGGCAGCGGGATGAGCGAAATCACGAGCTTGAACCGCGACCTGATGGCTAGAGCCAACCTGAAGCCGGCTGAGGAAATCGAATGGACCGGCGCGCTCGGCCGAAAGATCCACGGATTTATTATTAAGCCTCAAGATTTTGATCCTACCAGGAAGTATCCGCTGCTGGTCTTGATACACGGAGGTCCGCAGGGCGCCTGGAATGACAACTGGGGATTCCGCTGGAACCCGCAAGTATTCGCGAATTCGGGCTACGTAGTTTTCGCGCCAAATCCGCGCGGCTCTACCGGCTACGGTCAACAGTTTGTGAATGAGATCAGCGGCGATTGGGGCGGCAAGGCCTACACCGACATCATGAATGGTGTTGCGGATGTGCTGCGCCGGAATTCCTTCATTGACAGAAATCGGATCGGAGCGGCCGGTGCGAGCTATGGCGGCTACATGATCAACTGGATCGAGGGCCACAATAACGATCCTCGTTTTCAGTTCAAGGTACTGGTTTCACACGATGGCGTTTACAACCTTGCCAGTATGTATGGCGCTACTGAAGAACTGTGGTTCACCGATTGGGAATTCAAAGGAACGCCATGGACCAACCCGGCAATGTATCAGCGCTGGTCGCCCAGCAATTTTGTCAAGAACTTCAAGACGCCGATTCTGATTATTCACAACGAGCTGGATTATCGCGTCCCGTTCGGTGAAGGGTTGCAATTGTTCACGGCCGCGCAACGGATGGGAGTGCCATCAAAGTTGCTGGTTTTTCCGGACGAAGGACACTGGGTCCTCAAACCTCAAAATTCTCAGGTCTGGCATCACACGGTGCTCGATTGGTTGGATAAATATCTTAAGTAGGGGAAAGATCATTTTCCATTTTCCATTTTCCATTTTCCATTTTCCATTCGCGAATTCATCGTTCGTGTGATTTCGTGGATCGATTTCGTGTGATTTCGTGGATCGATTTCGTGTGATTTCGTGGAGCTAACCGACATTGAGCGCCTTGCCGCGCGCGAGCGTCCGGAAGGGCGGCCGATTATGCACCAAGCCTGGGGCAAACTACTCTTCATGCATTGGCGCATTGAAGCGAGGGTGCTGCGACCGTTGATTCCCAAACGTTTGGAGATTGATACGTTCGACGGTTCGGCATGGATCGCCATCACCCCTTTCACCATGTGGGACATTCGGGCGCTTCCGCCTTTCCTTCCCGCCATTCCCGGACTCAGCTCGATGCATGAAATGAATGTTCGCACGTATGTTCATAAAGATCGTGTACCCGGCGTTTGGTTTTTCTCACTCGACGCGAACAGCGCGGCTGCCGTATTGGCGGCGCGTACTTTCTTTTTCCTGCCCTACTATCACGCGGAGATGGAGCTGGACCAGGATGGGAACAAAATCAAATACTCATCCGTGCGCAGTGACGACCCACCGGCGGAGCTTCAGGCGACCTGGACGATTGGTGAAAGACTTCCCTTTTCTCATCCCGGCTCGCTGGAGTTCTTTCTCACCGAGCGCTATTGCCTGTATAGCGAGCGAGGAGGAAATCTTTATCGTGGGCGGATTCATCACGAGCCCTGGCCACTGCAAGAAGCGGCGCTGACATTCTTCAACTCGACCATGATCGAATCGCAGGGACTGCCGACTCCGAAAGATGCTCCGCTGCTTCACTACTGTGAAGAGATCAAAGTAGATATCTGGCCGCTGGAGGGAGTCGGGAGATGAGGATACGCTACAACAAAACGAATTTCGTGTATTTTTGTTTTCGATTTTCATGTAATTTCGTGGATCGTTATTGATGCACCTAGGCCGGATCCACGAAATCGCACGAAACCAAAACCAAACCACACGAAGTTGAATTCGCTAATGGAAAATGAGAAATTCTGATCCGTGTCATCCGCGTTAATCTGTCGCTAAATTCCCTTAGGCGGCCAAATCACTCCGCACGCTCGAGGGGTGGTACCACCGCTACAAAATCATCTACAAAGCGGCGCGCGTACTGATCCAGAAGCTCTTTTACCCGGCCGAGATCTGGTGACGTAACGATCAAACCGGCGTGGTGTCGTTTCTTTACGCGGTACACAATCTCCGGATCAAGATAACCGGTAGTATCAGGGTGTTCCTGGCGGGCCAGCGATAAAATTATGCCGGCGTAATTGTTGCGCGGCGGCCGGAGCTTCTTTGCCGTCCGATCCTGCGAGAGTTCAATTCTGGCCCACTCGCGCCAGAGGTTCACGCCCGAGGCCGCTTCCAAAACTTCGGCGATATAAGCGCCGCCCACGCGCGCGGCAATTTCGAGAAAATAGAAGCCGCCATCCTCAACGCTCCTGATGAATTCAGCGTGTGCTGCACCTTTAATCAACCCAAGCGCCTTAATCAGCCTGTCATTCGCCGCGAAAAGTTGCCTCTCGTCATTCGAACCGCGCGCAACTGTAGCTGAAATGTAGGCCCCGCCTCGATGAGCGACATCCATTGGGGGCCGTCCATATTGATTGGCTCCCGCAAAGATCACTCTGCCATTATTGACCAGCGAGTCAACGTGGAACACTTCGCCGCCAACAAACCGTGCGAGCAAATGATGAGCAGATCTCTGGCGCAGACGCTCGCGGCTGTCAAGCTCCTCGATTGCACGCCAGACCTCGGCGGGTTCAGCCACCTTTCGTATTCCGATTGCTGAGACATCCGAACGTGGCTTGATCACCCAGGGAGGCGGAACGCTCTCCATAAAATCGCGGATTTCGGCGTGATTGATTAGCGGTACGAATTCCGGCGCTTTGACTCCGGCGTTGCCGGCCACAATCGCCATCAACATTTTGTCGCGAAAGCCGCGGGCGGTTGCGAGCGACATTCCCGGCAAATGAAGATGCTCGCGTATCAGGGCCGCTGTTACCACATCAAATTCTTCGAGGGCAACCACTAGATCAAGTTTCCGGTCCCTTGCGAGGTGGGCGGCAAGATGAATGAAGAGATCAGGATCCGCGTCGTTGGGCAGCGCAATGACATCGTCCAGGCTATCGCGCGGCCAATCCTCGGTGAGCATCTTTTCTTTCGTAACGAGTACGACATGGCAGCCCAGGCTCTTGCACTCACGAATAAACTCGCCGCCTTTGAAGTACGTGGCCAGGCACACGACATTAAGCGGGCGTTTTTGCGAATCTGTCATCGGAAGGACTGAAATTTTGTTTTAGCTGGATCGTTCAAACTATAAACCTTTGCAGTAACGTCGTCACCTGATATTGTGGCACTCACTGTGCTTCGTGTAATTTCGTGGATTGTTTGTGTGCACGGAGAAGACGATCCACGAAATCACACGAAAAACGGCGGGAAATCAGTCAACAACCAGTGACTCTTTCTTAGATTAGTACCGCTGCCACTCAACTATGATCTTCCGCAGCCCCTACCCAGAAGTTGACGTACCAGACATCCCACTAACCACCTTTGTGCTGCAACGGGCTGCCGAGCTGGGCGACAAACCCGCGCTCATAGATTCATCAACTGGACGGACCATTAGCTATTCCCAGTTGGCGGAATCAATCAACCAGGTGGCGTCAAGCCTGGCCCGGAGAGGCTTTCACAAGAACGATGTACTCGGCATCTTGAGTCCAAATGTGCCGGAATATGCCATCGCCTTTCATGCGGTTGCATCTCTCGGGGGAATTGTCACACCCATTAATCCACTCTACACCGCTCATGAAATCGCTTTGCAGTTGAACGACGCGGGCGCAAGTTTGTTGATAACCAGTCCCGCTTTCATCGACAAGGCCCGCGAAGCAGCCCACGACTCAAGGGTCGAGGAATTGTTTGTCTTTGGCGAAAGCGATGACGCCACTCCATTTGCTTCGCTACTTCAGGGAAATGGCCTGGTACCACCGGTCGAAATCAATCCGCGCGAAGATCTCGTCGTGCTCCCATACTCGAGCGGCACCACGGGTCTGCCGAAGGGAGTGATGCTGACCCATCACAATCTGGTGGCAAACCTCTGCCAGATGGACGGGTTGGAATACTTCTGCGAAACGGACACACTAATTTGCGTCCTGCCGCTTTTTCACATTTACGGACTGGTCGTCGTCCTTAACAAGGGGCTGCAAATGGGCGCAACGATTGTGACAATGCCGCGCTTTGAGCTGGAAGACTTCTTACGAGCGGCAAGGGACTACGGGGTGAGTCTGGCCCATCTTGTTCCGCCCATTGTTCTGGCGCTGAGTAAAAATCCGATCGTCGACAACTACCAACTACCAAAGCTGAGAACAATTTTTTCAGGCGCCGCGCCCCTGGGCGAAGAGCTTACGCGAGCTTGCATGCAGCGGCTCAACTGCAATATCCGTCAAGGTTACGGCATGACCGAAACAAGCCCGGTGACTCACTCGTCGCCCTCCAGTCCAGAACAGACAAAGTTTGGTTCCGTCGGCGTGCCCGCTCCGAACACCGAGTGCAAAATCCTTGATCTAACAACCGCCGCTGCCCTTGGGCCACGGCAAGAAGGGGAACTCTGTGTTCGTGGTCCACAAGTCATGAAAGGTTACCTCAACCGCGCTGAAGCCACGGCCCAGACAATCGATAGCGACGGCTGGCTGCACACCGGGGATATCGCATTTGCGGATGAGGACGGCCATTTCTTCATTGTGGACCGTGCCAAGGAGTTGATTAAGTACAAAGGTTTTCAGGTGCCGCCGGCTGAGCTCGAAGCCATCCTGTTAACCCATCCGTGCGTTGCTGATGCAGCAGTGATTCCCTGTCCGGACGATGAAGCGGGGGAACTGCCCAAGGCGTTCATCGTTCTGCGGGCGCCCGCGCGTGCCGAAGCTATTCTGGAATTCGTTTCAGAGCGAGTCGCGCCCTACAAGAAGGTTCGGTTTGTTGAGTTTATCGATAAGATTCCGAAATCCGCGTCCGGAAAGATTCTGCGTCGAGTTCTGGTTGAGCGCGAACGGGCTCGCACGCAGCCCCAGTGAAAGAATCTTCACAATTAATTCTCTTGACAGCTTCTCAGCGGCAGGACTAGAGTCCCCTTCAATCCCGTTGCTGAGAAACCTCAAGTTATCCCCAGACTTGAGCTGCCGCTAGTGAGAATCTCTACCCTCTTCAAGTAGGAAACACTCGATCGGTTTACTACTTGTTGCGAAGCGCAACGGCAGAACACCCCCCCAACAATCAACGCCGGTATCCTCGAGGAGCAGACAGTATGTCTCGTCCACACATCATTGAACCGAGATTCAGAATGATTGCGCTCGCGATTCTGATAGGGTTTACATTAACGGCAAGTCTTTCCGGAAAGCTCATCTCAAATTCTACTAACGTTGTTCATTCGCAAACCATCCAGGATCCGGTCAGACCGGAATTCACTCCGCATCCGCTTGCTTACCGTGTAACAAATCTGGTTTCGGATCTGCCGGGCGTTGCCTTTATCCAGGACCCGTTGGTTGTAAATCCCTGGGGCATCGCCATGACGGCGACCAGCCCTTTCTGGCTGGCAAATAACGGTACCAGCACCTCGAGCCTTTACCGGGGAGATGTAAACAGCATTGTTTTTTTCAAGCAGCCAGGAGTGCCCTCGATCACTATTCCGGGGATGTTTCCTACCGGCACTGTGGCAAACGGTACGGCCGATTTCGTTGTGACTTCCGGTGCGGCCAGTGGACCAGCGCGCTTTATCTTCGCATCCCAGACGGGAAATATTAGCGGCTGGAACCCAGGAGTACCGGCGGGCGGATCGACCACCGCAATCATCGCGCGCACCGTTTCCGGCCATGTATATACAGGTCTCGCCATCGGCAACAATGGGGTCGGAAATTTCCTTTATGCGGCCGACTTTGCCAACGGGAAGATCGATGTCTTCGATGGCACCTACACACTTCAAAGCGCGGGATTTCCGTTCATCGATCCGACGATTCCTAATGTACCGGGTAACATCTATCACCCATTTAACATACAGAACATCGGGGGCATGCTTTATGTCGAGTACGCCAAAGTTGGCCCGGGCGGCGATGAAGAGATTGGCCCAGGGAATGGTTTCGTGCGCCGGTTCAATACCAACGGTGTGCGCGACCTCACGTTCGGCATCGACAATGGCCCTCTCAATGCACCATGGGGAGTGGTCGTGGCGCCCGCCAGTTTTGGTGTTTTTGGCAGCGCCCTGTTAGTAGGAAACTTCGGTGAAGGTGGCCCCAGCATTAACGCTTTTAATCCGACCAACGGAGCATTTCTCGATTCGCTGAGTGACGACAGCGGCATGCCTCTGGAGATTGATGAGCTCTGGGGAATCGTCTTTGGGAACGGCGCTACTGGCGGAAATCAAAACACCCTCTATTTTGCCGCCGGTACCGCAGAAGAGGAACACGGCTTGTTTGGTTCGGTGAACCCCGTGCCCACGGCAGCCACGAGCACAGTCCAGTTCAGTTCGGACCAATACACCATTGGCGAAGGAAACGGCAGCATCAATGTCACAGTCACGAGGAGCGGGGATGTCACTGGAACATCTACAGTGAACATTGCCACATTTGACGAGAGCCAAACGGGTCATGCGTCGCAGAAATCCGACTATGAAATTGCCCTCAACGCGCTTACCTTCAAGCCGGGAGAATCCAGTAAGACTCTGACTATCCTGTTGGTAGACGATCTGTTCGTCGAAGGTGACGAGAAAATTAATCTCACCCTGAGTAATCCAACCGGGACCGGGATGGGGTCACCCAGCAGTGCCGAGGTAACGGTAATCGACAATGACAGTGCGCCACCGACAACCAGCCCGCTGGACAATAATTCGTTCTTCGTCCGGCAACAATATCTGGACTTTCTGGGGCGGGAGGCGGATCCAGGTGGCTTGTCTTATTGGACCAGTCAAATAGATGTCTGCGGCACAAACGCAGCTTGTCTTACAAATCGCAGAAACGCAGTCTCGTTCGCCTTTTTCGTCGAACAGGAGTTTCAGCGTACGAGGCTCTTTACTATCCTGGTGACTCGCGCGGCGTTTGGACGCGACCCCTTGTACGGCGAAAACGCTCTGGATCGTTCACTTATCGGCGACGGCACTGACGGCGATCGCTCCGCCTTTGTAAACCAGTTTGTCAATCGCAACGAATTTCGAGCCACGCTCGACGCACTAACCAATGCGCAGTATGTCGACCGATTACTTGCAAATGCCAATCTTGTCGGCACAAAACTGTTTACCGCGAATCTCTCCGGCGCACAGGAAGTGCCGCCAAATTCCTCAACAGCCACGGGCAGAAGTTCGGTTGTTTTGAACGCGGCGGAGACAGGCGCCGCCGTCAACTTGAGTTTTTCCGGTCTGACTTCCGCCCAGACAGCCGCCCATATTCATGGCCCAGCCGATCCAGGGGTGAATGCGCCGATACTATTTCCATTACCTAACGGTCAGGTAAGCAATTTCCTGATAACTCTGACTGCCGCTCAGGTTACCGATCTGAAAGCAGGCAAACATTACATCAATGTCCACTCCACGAACTTTCCTAACGGCGAGATTCGTGGCCAGTATGCTCAGGTCAGAGATCGCGACGATCTCGTAGCCAAATTGAACGCCGCAACATTGACACGGGCTCAGGTGCTGCGCATCATTGCGGAGAGCGACGACTTTGCCCTGGCTCAAATGAATCGGGCCTTTATTCTGGCAGAGTATTTTGGTTATCTGCGGCGCGACCCTGATCAAGGTGGCTTTGATTTCTGGTTAAATAACCTGAACACCATTGGCACCAAACAAGGAATGGTATGCGCCTTTCTTACGTCGCTTGAGTATCAACAGAGGTTCGGGATCGCAACGCATGCGAATTCCGACTGCGCGGCATTAACACCGTAGTCTTGAACCAACTGCCCCAGGTGATCACAATGAAGCCTAACCCCCCTCAACACAGTCAATGCGGCCGGGTACAAACGCTCATGCGCTTGTCCCTGGCCGCTTTTGTCCTTCTCGCTGGTTCCGTTTCGGTCGCGGCCCAGGCAAATGCAACGACTGCCGAGTGGGTCATGCTGAGTCCGGAAGGCGAGGAGTTTTCAATTTCGATGCCTCGGGAATCCACGAGCGACGCAGGCGAGCAGACATACCACAAGATGGTGTTGAAGACTCGGTTATACCTGGCTGCACAAAAGTCCGGACCGGTGCTGGCAGTTGCATCACTCAGTGGGATCAAATCAAACCCCGCACTTTACACAGAGTTTCAGCGAATGAATTCTTACGTCGACGCTTTCAAGGATTGGTTTCCGGAAAAAATAGGCCGCAAAGCCGCCGTGCCCAAGCTTGTGCTGCTCGGCAGCAAGACCCTCAACGGAAATGAAGGTCGTGAGTATCGCATGACCATTGGTGATCTCAGCGGCATCGTCGAGGTTTATGCCACGAGAAAGCGCTTTTACGCAGTCGCAGTGCTCAATACAAAGAAGGACCAAGAGCTTCAAGAGCGTTTTCTGAGTTCTTTCGTCTTGCCCGAAAAGAGTGGTGAACCGACGAGCACTATGGCTCGACAGCCGACCATGGAGGCGCCGACGGTCACGCCGGTTGCGCCCCAGGCCAATAAGCCAGCCACAGATGGTCAAAAAACTGAGCCGGGCGCAGAAGCGCCGAGTAACGAAACCAAACCAGGCGAGAATTCTGAAACGCAGAACACGCCGGGTAGTCAAAAGCGGGCCCCGATTAGCGGCGGCGTGCTAAACGGCAAAGCTTTATACCTGCCCAGACCCGATTACCCTGCCGAGGCTCAAGCGGCGAAAGCGAGCGGCACAGTGGTGATCCAGGTCACGATCGATGAGCAGGGAGCAGTGGTTTCTGCTCACGCTGTCTCGGGACACCCTTTGCTGCAAGCGGCTTGTGTAAGCGCGGCCCGCCAGGCGAGGTTCTCACCAACTACGCTCATGGGCGAGCCGGTAAAGGTCACCGGCGTCATTACCTACAACTTCGTACTGTAGCCGGTTCCCAGGTAAGCGTCGTTCAGCGCCATATACTCGGGCTGCAATTCCAACTCAGTCGAATAATTGTGAACAAAATCATCAAGCGCCTCGACTCGGTCCACCAGAAGCTGCTTGACACTGTTCTTGCTGTTGACCCGGATCGCTTTAAGCAGCGCCCCACCGAAAACGAATGGAGTGTTGCCGAGATCATCCATCACCTGCAGCTGGTGGAAGAGCGTGTGATCAGCGAAGTGGAAAAGGGGCTGGCCGGCCCACCGCAAAGAGCCGGTTTGTTAGCCCGATTTATTCCTCCCTCCATCGTCGCCTCGCGTCTGGTACGCGTGAAAGCCCCAAAGGCGGTCGTCCCCACCAGTTCACCAGAGAAACAAGAGGCGATCGATAACTTCGAGGCTACGAGGAAGCGATTGAAGGAACTTTGTGCCAAAGCGGGGCCACAGAGACTGGGGCAAATTGTGTTGAAGCATCCCTTTTTCGGAAGAATAGATGGAACCGCGGCGGTGTCCTTTGTCAGCTATCACGAGTTGAGGCACTACAAACAGATTCGGGAGGTGCTGCGGAAAGGCTGACTTTTTCTGTTCGTGTGTTTTCGTGGATCGTTCTATATTTCCAGGAGCAAAGAGATCCACGAAATCACACGAAAAGCTTCCATTAGCACGGCTCTGAATCCAACTTGAGGTCACAAATGTCATCCCAGGTCGCTGCTTACTGTCCAGCCTGGACCATTCCCGGTTATCTCGAAGTCCGCGATGGCCATCTTTCGATCAATGGCGCTAACGCCGTCGCCTTGATCCGAGATTACGGGTCTCCTTTGTTTGTTTTCTCTGGTCCACGCGTCCGCGCAAACATTGAACGACTCAAGAATGCTGCTCGGTCGGTCGATCGACCGATCAAGTTTTGCTACGCATCGAAGGCCAATTCAAATATGGCCGTGCTGAAAACAGTGCTCGACTCGGGCATCGATGTCGAAGTCAACAGTGGTGGCGAGCTTTTTAAGGCACTCCAAATCGGCTTTCATCCCCGTCAGATCATCTTCAACGGGACGAGTAAAACCGGCGAGGAGTTGGACCAGGCAGTCAGGGCAGGAATTTTCGCGATCAACGTCGATTCAATTTACGAGATCGGTCTGGTCGAGGAATCTGTGCGGCGCCTTCGAGCGGCCGGAGAAACGATTGCTCCGGCGCGTATCACTCTACGGCTTGTTCCGGAGATTGGGACTCGTTCCCATCTCGGATTGCAGACCGCCCTGCTAACCTCGAAGTTTGGAATCTCATCTTCAGAAGTGCTCGACGCTTTCCGGCGCGGGCTTGAACATCCCGACCTGGTCCATGTTTGCGGCGTTCACATCCACGTGGGCTCACAAACTCCCGACGTCGAGCCGTTTGCGGAAGCTTTTAAGAGCATGTGGGATCACCTGGTGACGATTCACCGCGAGACAGGCCATACGCTTGAACACATCAATCTTGGTGGCGGGATTCCGGTCAACTATCTACGCGATCGATCGCAAGCCAATGAGCTTCCCGAACATGAGCGGGAAATGCTGGGCGCCGATCTGGAACCAGCCGCAGTGTTTGCCGAAGCTCTGCGCGTTGCGCGCGAGTCTGCTCGCGATGCCGAGGCTGAACACCTGCTCGATCAGGTAACGATCTTGCTGGAGCCGGGAAGAAGCATTATTGCCGATGCGGGGCTCGTCTTGACAACGGTCAGAAATATTAAGCGGCGGCCCGAGACTGGTGATGTGTGGCTGCTTACTGACGCCGGCTACAACCTGATGCTCTCCATGAACAACTACAAATGGTACTACCACCTGATCTCAGCTTCACGGGCCGGTCAGCTACCTGACGTTGAGTACAAAGTCGCGGGACCGCTCTGCGATTCGGGCGACGTTTATTTTGATATCGAACGCGGCGGCCGGCTGCCCGACTATCGCAAACTCGCGGCGGGGGTCGAGCCAGGCGAAATCCTGGCGCTGCTCAACAGCGGCGCTTATTCACTGGCCCAGATGTTTCCCTATAATGGCCGGCCTCTGCCCGCGGCCGTCATGATCGACGATACTGGCAATGCTCAGCTAATTCGGCGAAGAGACACTTACGAAGATCTCCTATCGAACGATGTGTGGTAGATCGATCTATTGAGCGGTACTTAAGGTCGAAGACGATCCACGAATTAACACGAAATTAGTACGAATCAAATGCCTGGGTTCGTGTTATTTCGTGGATCCTCTTTGTTTTTCAGGGGCGCCACGATGGAAACGTGATCCAATGACGAATAAAAGGCAATCGGAACTTGTTCGCGGATTGGGCCCGGTTGCCGCAATCTCGATCAATGTCGGGAACATCATCGGCACCGGAGTATTCCTCAAGGCCCGGGTGATGACTTGTAACGTCGGCAGTCCCGGACGCGTGATCTTTGTCTGGATTGCCGCAGGCCTGCTCGCCCTGGCCGGCGCCTTAACCTATGCCGAACTGACAACCATGCGGCCGGAAGCCGGCGCCGAGTACGTCATCATGCGAGACGCTTACGGCCGGCGCTGGGGTTTCCTGTACGGTTGGACGCAGTTCATGATTTCGCGAACTGCATCCGCGGCTGCGCTCGCGGTGGGTTTTTCAATCTTTCTCAACGATCTTACGGCCGGCGCACTCAAGCAAGTGTTTTTTACAGTGAAGCTCCCTTATGGAATTGAGCTGCCGTTCGGCAAGCTGCAGATTGTAGCTCTCGTTACGCTTGCCTGTACCACCCTAATCAACTGCGCCGCCGTCAGCATGAGCGGTCACGTTGCTTCGTTCATCACTATTCTCAAGGTTCTGCTTGTGCTGGGTGTTGGTCTTGCTGCCTTCTTTTACCAGGGTGGTAGTTGGACCCACCTGAGCCTGGCGAATGCGGGCGGAAGCTGTGAAGGAGTGACCGTGCTGGGTGGCGGTTTCTCGGGATTTTTTGCCGCCATGCTTGGCGCGTTATGGGCTTACGATGGTTGGAACAATGTTTCTTTTATGGCCGGCGAAGTTAAGCATCCGGAACGTAATCTGCCCTTGGCCCTGATTGGCGGAATGCTGATCGTGATGGTCCTCTATGTGCTCGCAAACGTGAGCTATTACTACGTGCTCACACCGACTGAGGTCGCCAGTGTATCCGCAGCTTCCTCGGTGGCGGCCGAGGCGGCAAGACGTGTCGTCGGTCCGATGGCCGTGAGCCTGATGGCTGGGATCATGATGATTTCGTCCTGGGGTTCGCTGCAAACGTCGATTCTGGGGACGGCGCGCATCCCATACGCCATGGCTTTGGATGGTTTATCTCCTCAGAGTCTGTCGCGCGTCTCGCGACGCAGTTGTGTTCCAGTCATTTCGCTGGTGGTCCAGGCTTTCTGGGCAGCAGTGCTGGTACTCTCCGGGTCGTTCGATCAGCTGACTGACTTTGCGATTTTTGCCTTCTGGCTTTTCTACGGAATGATCACTGCGGCTGTATTTGTCTTTCGCCGCAAACTGGCGAATGAACATCGGCCCTATCGAACCCTGGGTTATCCGTTCGTTCCGGCGGTGTTTGTGCTGGTTACTGTCTGCTTGATTCTCTTCACTCTTAAGAATGCATTCGTTCAGTCAGTAATTGGGCTAATCATCATTGCTCTTGGCCTTCCCCTCTATTGGTATTTCGAACGCCGCAACCCGCGACAGTAAAGTATTTGACCACAGATAAACCGAGTAAATCCCATCAACGGCAGTTGGGGGATGGTTCAGATCCTTTCTACACAAGAGTGCCTCATTTTCTTTTGCGCGCGGAGCGCGTTGGTTTTTAAGAGGACGCATTGTAGACAGGATCTGAACCATCCACACACTTCCGTGTGTGGGATTAATCATGAAACTCTGGTGAACTCAACCACTTCTGAATCAAACCCGTTGTATACTCGCCACACGTTCCTGCATATGCGCTCGGCTGCCATAACTGATTGATTCCAGCCTCAATAAATACTTGCGGATACTTCTTCCATACAACGTGCTGGCCATTGTTCATCAGCAACAACGCACAGTGTTCAATGCTCATACTCGGGACAATTCGTACGATCATATGTATGTGATCGGGAACTATGCTTATCTGATCAATCGCAAAGCCATGCTTTGCCGCGACTCGAAACCAGTACTCACTTAGCATCCTTCCAAGACTTGAGTTGAAGATGCTCTTGCGCTGACAAGTTGACAACACGAGATGATGATTCAAATCAAAGGACGCATGACTTGCCGTCAAGCACACACTCTCTTTAGCTCGATATCGATAGACAGGAGGCAACAACCTTAAGTCATAGCCATGGTGTGAAGATTGTTGGTCGAGATATTTCCGCACGGCATTCATCCTGACCTGGCCCACGCTCTGGGCTAAATATCCCCGCGCCCAGAGTGGTGGCTGCAAGTCAAATCGCCTACTCCACTCTCGAGATGAATTAGTTTTGATTGTTTGAATTGTCTTCGCGACGGATTGACTTGGGCGTAGGCTGACGAGACTCCGAAGTCGATCAGGATGCGGTTGGCACTCCAAGAGGTGATACTCGTGACGCTCACAGACCTCTGTTATCAATTCCTTTAATAAGGACTCCTTTGAAAGAAAAGAATGGCGTCTGCGATGCGTGCGAAAACAAAGGTAGTAGTGAAGTTGATAAGCCCACGTGAGGCTTTTGAAGGGTGTGAGGTTCATGCAGTGCAGAATAAGATGTTTTGTGTGAGGTGTCGAGTTCGTTGTGGAAAGGATCTGAACCATCCACCAACCGCACAGACTGTGTCGAAAGTAGCAAATTCCCCACACGGCAGTGTGGGGATGGTTCAGATCCTTTCTACAAGATTTCCGTCTAATGCCTCCGGCGCGCTGC
>Ga0137403_10002639_pt1 | contig 21805 bp, 18 predicted proteins | sample CZOMad2_1_16fung_FD_122057 | JGI IMG/M metagenome (GOLD analysis project Ga0137403, IMG submission 122057) | Vadose zone soil fungal communities from Angelo Coast Range Reserve, California, USA - CZOMad2_1_16fungal (Hybrid Assembly) | ecosystem: Environmental > Terrestrial > Soil > Vadose zone...
CTCCGGCCCCCGGATCCACAACCAGTGTGCGAGTGCCTCGCTCTGCTTCGCAATCACTTTGTGTGTACGGATCCTTGGGTAGTGCCGGTCTATTCCTCAGGTCGCACTTCAAAGTAGACATCAATCGCCCTGTAATGGCGGATGCTCCATCCATTGTCGGCAGTGTGTTTCGCGTCTTCGGAAGTCACCAAGCAAGAACCGGTATTCTTGATATGGAAACGCCGCCCAAAGATCCCCTTTTGATCCTGGACTTGAGCACAAACGGTCCTCTTTCCGTCCTTCTCGTACACGATCTCTTGGGCTGAGGGGTCGTATCGGAGGCCCGGCACCTGCGCCAATGTGCGTCGCGGACCGCGCGCATCGTCGTTATTCTCGAAGACGATTTCATCGGGGTACGAGTAGTCAACCACGACACGCGCGCGCAGCGTTTCGTGATTGATCTCGAAATGGAAATCTTCCAAGGAAACAGGCTCGGTTGCGGTCTCGCCGCTGGCCGGACTATAGCTGTCCGCGACCGTATCGATCTTGATTCTCACGCTGCCCGGAGAGTTGGCAGCCAACGTGGGCGCGGCCATCACTAGAGCTATCGAAGTGACCTTCACAATCCAGCTTAGTGCCTGAAGCTTCGGGCCTAGCTTTATCCTTTGGCACTCAAACGTGGAGGATGAAATCCGTTGTTGTGCTTGTACGTCGTTTCGCATATAAGTTTTCCTTTCCATCAAAGATATTCTCGCCGCTGTCTCGATCCCGCTTCGCAAACTCTACCGGCAGGAATTCGCTCTTCTACTTCGCGAACTCACAAACTTCTTTCGGCAGCCATGCGAGCTGGCCCACGGAGAGCCTGAACGAGCAATTGCATGTGGCATGCCAACTCGAATTTGTATCGGAGAATCTCGAAGTACTTGAAAGCAAAGACCGGGTAAGCGCCAGCGACTCGGATTCCAGGGCGTTCGTGTCAGTTGCTTGGACTGATTTGTCGACGGATGTCAATTACAGCAACAATCTCCGTGAATTCATTCGTTTGAGAGTCTACTCACCGGTGAGATCAGAGTCAGACACTTTTTTGGGGCCGGGGCCGTACCGTTCCTCAAACTGAGAACATCTTAGAAGAAGCCCGCATCGGGGAGGAAATATGGAATACCGAAAATTGGGAAAGAATGGACCGCGGGTTTCCGCACTGGGACTTGGATGCATGGGAATGTCCTTCGCCTATGGACCAGCGGATGATGAGGAATCCCTTCGAGTTCTTCGCCGCTATTTGGAGCTTGGCGGCAATTTCCTCGATACGGCCGAAATCTATGGTCCGTACAAGAATGAGGAATTACTAGGACGCTTCCTGCGGGAAGTTCCTCGCGATAGCGTTGTCGTTGCCACGAAGTTTGGCTTCCGTATCGGCGCCGACGGAACCCGGAGCGTGGATAGTTCGCCCGAGAATGTCCGCCGTGCGTGCGACGCGAGCCTTCATCGGCTGGGCATCGAAACGATCGATCTCTACTACCAGCATCGGGTTGATCCCAACATTGCGATCGAAGAAACAGTTGGTGCGATGGCAGAGCTTGTTTCGGCGGGCAAGGTCCGAACGATCGGACTGTCGGAAGCCGGACCGGAAACGCTGCGGCGCGCCGCGAAAGTCCACCCGATTGCCGCGTTGCAAAGCGAGTATTCGCTGTGGTCGCGTGATGTGGAGGTCAACGGCGTGTTGGCGACTTGCCGCGAACTTGGCATCACGTTCGTCCCGTACAGTCCTCTTGGGCGCGGATTCCTGACAGGTGCAATCCAAAAACTTGAAGATCTCGACCCAAGCGATTGGCGACGGACGAATCCTCGTTTCGGAGAGAAGGCGCTGCAAGAAAACCTGAAGCTGGCGGCAACGGTCAAGGAGCTGGCCCGCGAAAAAGGCGCGACGCCTGCGCAACTGGCACTGGCGTGGGTGCTCTCCCAGGGCAAAGACATTGTGCCCATCCCTGGGACGAAACGAGTTCGTTATCTGGAGGAGAACATCGGGGCGCTCCGAGTAAACCTGACCGAGAGCGACCGGAAAAATATTTCGGAGCGCCTCGCGCATATTCAAGTCGTCGGAGAACGCTACGCGCCGGAGATGATGGCCCTGGTGCAACGGGCCTGAGCCCTCTTTCACGCTTCCCGGCTGTTCAAGCATCATGAGGCTGTAGCATGCACGGATGCCACCGCTCATCCTCAGCATGGGCATCACAGAACCACTTCTGGCACGACGTGCAGCGTACCGTCGCCGGGTAGGTGCACGCCGCAACGCCAGGCGAGATGCCATGACACAACCGCTCTAGATCGGCGCTCGCGGCTTCCTCTTCTCCCATCGCAACACCTCGTGCCGCCATTCTACTCGCGTTGGGGGCTCCCCCGAAATGTGAATGCACATGTCCGGGTTGCGCGTTAACCAGAAGTTACGAACATTCGGGCACAAAGAGCGTGATTTCGGAGTCTACTAATGTAGAGCAGCCGTAGGTACGACAGCGAATCCTCGTGACTAGAAAACTCAAGTTTTCACTTTTACTTCCTACCATCCAGGTAATTCTCACGGCGGTACTGACTCTGTGGGCAGACAGGGTGGATTGGATGCTCCTGGGCTTAAGCAATCGCGCCCCTGGGCCTTATGTACACGTCCACCTGATGGCGATTGAGGCGAGGCACATTTGGAGCGGCATTAACGCGTCCACATTCCCATTCTGCTTTGCAACAGGAGTTTGGCTTCCTGTGTTGGGGATGGGCGCAGGTGAAATACTGTATTTGGTCGCGGTGGCTCTGCTGTGGTATTGGGTTGGAAGTTATTTCGACCAAAGCAGAGGCTTGGCAGTGCCTAAGATTTCGCCTGCCAAGACGAGCAAGACCACGTTCCGTTTCCTTCTGATGGGTTGGGGAATATTACTTTTGTTCTGGAATGTCTCGACAATCGGCAATGCTTTCCCAGTCCCATTTCTCGGCGGCCGTTTATTCCGTCCGGACGTTGTAATCGTCCGGACTTTGTTCCTGCTGTGGTCCGCAATTTTAATCGTATTCCCCGGCACAAAACTCGCTCAAGACCTCCGCCACAAGCGGTCAAGTTAGGTCAGCTTGCCTGACACGTGCTGCCAGCTCCTGGTTAGTCGGGTTACTAGACAAGTGGAACCGCTGATCGGACACATACATCTGCAGAGGCGTTCTAGGGGAGCGGGGGTCGGCCACCTGCTGAACAAACCAGAGCACAAGGATTGTGGGCCATCTGGAAAAGGCGCAAGATCTGCCACCTGAGCCTCTGTTGCAGCGCAGGCGCCCCTCCCCCGGACGGCGTCTGTCCCGACCCGGTCGGGAAGGGTGGGGCTTTTTTCCTACTTCGCTCCAGTCTTCCTGTCACCTCGAAAATCGCTGAACTTAATCGCGCCCTGAAATTGGCTCTGGACCTCCCGTATTGGCAGCGCGAGTTGCAAGCGATGAAGGGGTTTGCTCGGCGTTCAGGTGAGACGTTCTGCGCCAATCGACTTCGGTGATGTCCACGGACCCTTTGGCGCCGCTTGCAAGAACATAAGTCACGCTGCCTTCGTGGATGCGGTAATTCACGACCTCATATACATTGCCCGGCTTGAGGGCGATCCACCTGGTCCGCAGCGGTTGGGGCATCGTCGTGGAGTTTGGAGCCGCTGGCTCCGTCTGCGCTGGCGAAGGATTCGAAACGTCTGCGTCTGGCTGGTTCTCCTGCATCGGAGCGCTCTGAGCAACGTAGCTGACATCGGGGATATTACTTTCCGGCGTGTTGACCTGGGCCGGTTCAAGGGATCGCTGTCTGCCGGCGCCTGGGGGTCGGTCAAAAGATTGCGGCCTATAGGACGGACGCGGCCGGTCGTAAGAGGCGGGCCTCTCATAAGGCTGCGCAGAAGCCACCAGCCGAGGGACTTGGATGTCGTCCATTAAGCGCACAGTGACCTGCGATTCGCCTTTTAGGGTGGGACGCGGGCCGCGGGCAGGCAGCATTAGGATCTTCCAGGGCCAGAGCGGAGGAATGAGCCATTCCACGATGTCGCGCTTCGGGTGGCCGCGGCCTACGATGTCCCCGCGACGATCCACTTTGTATCCTTTAGCGGCGATGACTTTGGCGGGAACGGGGACATCGGAATTCGGGAAACCGATGCGGTCGAATTGAAGCTTCAGATAGCCCTTACCGACGAAGTGTCCGGGCTCCTTGTCCGCCTCGAGGTGTCCTCCCAGGTAGCTTCCCCGGGGAAAAACATTCTGTCCGAATTGCCGGAGGCTGCTCAAGTGGCAGATCACCGGGTCACCCACATCGGCAGTGGCTGAGGAAAAGTTTGGCTCGTCGAGCGTGCATTTAAGCAGCGTCCCGGCGGGCACCAGGATTTCCTGAGCCTGCGTGCTCGCTTGGAGCCCCAGAAACAGCAATGAGAAAATCAAGAATGCATGAATGTGTCGCATGTGCTACCTCCCGGTTTGCGGGCCGGCATGCAAAACAAGAAGCTGCGGGACACGAGAGCAGTTTGCCCTGCCAGGACCCACTTGAGTTCCGACTCGCGAAAGCTACTCTTTCCCTGACCACATAGCAATATGGATAATTTACATTACTTCAACAAAATAAAGGGGTTAGCCATGTACACGAAGCCTTAAACCCAATGAACCCGTGCGCCCGAGAAAAGTTGCCGCGTGTCCCCTTTTTTCGAAAAAAGGCCGGGCGGATGAGAGCTGGAAGCGAAAACGCAGGAGGCGCCGGACAGCTTCCTGGCAAGCGCTAATTCGCGACGGTGAGTTCAATGAGGGAGGAGGCGGGGATGCGTGCACCGCCATGGGGGGATTGGTCGATCACGGCGCCGTGGGGCCATTGCGGCGCGGTGACGTAGTTTACCTTGCGGCGCATTTGGGCAATATCCAGGCGATGCTGCGCGTCGCTCTCATTCAAGCCGATCAAGTGCGGCATCACGAAGGCGTTTTCGCGCGGGCCCTGCGAGACGAGAACATCCACGCGCGGCGAAGCGGCTCCCGCGCCGGGCCTGGGAGTTTGGATCACGACGGCATCCACGGGCTGGTCCGGCATGGTGACGGCGGTGACTTCGCCGACCTGTAATCCGCCACGAAGAAGTTCAATGCGCGACGCGCGCAGGGAATTGCCTTCGATCAGCGGGATCTGCAACTGGCGCTGGCCGAGACTGAGCACGACGTGCGCCTGCTGCGACACCTTCATGAGCAAGCCGGAGGGAGGAGTCTGGCGCACGACGACGTTGATGGGTTGCTCGCTGTAGATGCGGTCCGCGACGCGCAGCACCAGGCCGCGCGATTGCAGCAACTGACTGGCTTCGGAAACATTCTTGCCGACGAGATTGGGCATGGTCACTTCGCGGCCGTGAATGGCGATGCGCATGGCGGTGATGGCGCTCAGGAAAGCGGCGGATGCCAGGATGAATAGAAGGAAGGTCATCCGGGTGAGCCATTCGAGTCTTTCGCGAAGAGTCATGGAAGAAATAGTCTACCGTTAACAGCTACAAACGCCGCTATTTTGCGAGTGGCGGGGGCGGATAGTCCGGGAGCTTGTCTTTGCTGGTGTCGGCGCGTTTCACTTGCAGCTCGCCGAAAAGCAGCGATGGACAGATGATCGTGGTGGGCGCGCCGCCGCTGCGGTTGCTCACGAGAGGATCGTTGCCGACGGCGATCAGGTCATTGCGGATCGCGCGAATGTCCAGCTCGTTGAAGACCGCGCCGCGTACCAATTCTTCGTGGCCGTCTTTCGCGTAGACGCGATACAGAAGCCGCGGCGAATTGCCGGGGCCGAGCGTGTCCACGCGATAGCCGTAGGGCTTGTCCTGGTCCTTGACCATCTGAATCACTTTTTGCTTTAGGGCGCCGGGCGATTGCGCTTCGGAACTTTTCAGCAGCAGCACGCCGAGGCTCGGCGCGGGGAAAGAACCGGGCGCGGCGCGGCCGTGACCGTTCGAGGCAAGGAAGTCTCGAATGGGCTGACGGCCGACCAGATAATTCGTCAGCACGCCGTTTTCGACTACGTTGACGGCTTGCGCCTTGACGCCTTCACTGTCCACGGCGTAATTGCCGACGACGCTCTTGCCCTGGAAGTCTTTCATCGTGGGATCATCGACGAGCGTCAGGAAATTGGGCAGGACGCGCGTTTTGTAACTGGTCGCGAAGGGGCCCGTGGTGCGATTCGGTTTGCCGAGCTGCGGTTTTCGGCCGAGCACGTTTTGCCCGATGAGCGCGGCGACCACGTCATCGGCAGCGTCGGCGGCGAAGAGGACCGGGCCGCGGTATTCTTCCTCGACGATCGGAGCTTGCCGCAACGCCACAACCGTATCCAGCATTTTCCTGGCGTCGGCGAAGAGCGCATCGCGCGAGGGCAGCTCTTCCGGCCGCGCGACCATGTAAGCCGGGCTGCGCCCCAGGCGCATGCCGTCGGCAGCTTGCGCGGAACTATTCAGTTGCACGAAGTAGGTGGTTTTTCCGTTGCGCGTGACGGTGCCTTCGGAATTTACAAGGTATTCGTTGATGGCAGTAAAGCGCGCAGAAGCTGTGACGGACTGCACGTCTGGATATTGCTTGTAGAGACTTGTAACGTCCTCGAGCGTTTTCCGCCACGCCGCTTCATCCATTTTCAGCGTGACGGTGGGCTCGACGGCAATCACGGGAGTAGCTTTGGCGAAATCGTCGACGGGATTGGTGTCGGCGCTAAATTGCTTGAGCGCGGCTTGTTTTTCCGCGAGCGCCTGGCCGGCGGCTTTGTACGCGGAATCGGTGGCGAGCCAAATCTGGCGGCGCAGCGCGATGGGATCGTTGTCGAGAGGCAAGATGCTGGTTTCGCCCTGGCCGCGGCCAAAATAGCTGTCCTCTTTGTAATCGCCGACGCGGACCACAACGCGGAGCACGCGAACGTGAACGTGCTGATTTTCGCGCACGGCGCCGAAAGCCGCTTCCGCGCCGAAGTCGTCGACTTCGTTGACGCGGTATTCAATGTGGTACGGCGACTGAACCTGCTCCATCTTGAGCTGGGCTTTCGAACGATCCAGTTCGATGAGGAGCGCTTCGAGGAGGCCATCGCCCTTGGCGGCGGCGCGGGCGGCGGCCATAGCCCCGTCAGAAGCTGGCTTGGAGTCGTCGGTGGCGCGAACGGTGACGGAGTTGAGCGTGAACAAAGCTGCGGCAATCGCGAGTGTGACTAGGCGCATGATTTTCATGGCTTCACCGCCGGCCTTGTTTGGGTCTCTTTCGCGGAGCTAGTGTCTTCAAAACCGGGCGGAGGCAAGAGCGGGGGGCGCTCATGCTCGTGCGCGCGCTTCTGGACTTCCATTTCGGAGAAGAGCATCGCGGGTGCAACCGCGGCCACGGGAACCTGGCCGCTTTCCGCGCCGCAGACGCCGTTGAAGACGTGCCGCTGATCGCCGGTGGTCATGATGCGGGTCAACGCGGCGAGCGGCGTGCCGACGATATCCACGCCGCGGACCAATTCATCGGGGCGGCCGTCGGCGTAAACTTTGTAGACGAGTACCGGGAGCACCTGGAATGCCTGGGGAAGCGAACGCGTGGTCAGCGTAAAACCGCCCTGAATATCGTTGAAGTATAGGCCGTAAGGCTTGCCCTGTTTTTTCACTTCGTCGATGAGCTTCTGGCGCATCTGCGCTTCCGGGACGGTTTGCGTAGAGGTCACGATCAGGTTGCCCTGGCGGCCCGTGGGCATGAGTCCCGGCTGGTTGCGGCCGTGGCCGTTGGACTGGCTGAAATTCTTGATAGGCATGCGCGACATCAGAAAATTTTTCAGTACGCCGTTCTGGATGACCTCAACGGGCTGCGAGGGCGAGCCTTCGTTATCGAAATCGTACGCGCCGGCAAGTTTCACGCCGGAAATTTCAAGCGTGGTGGGATCGTCGATGACGCTGAGGAATTTTGGAAGGACTTCCTGGCCGACTTTTTTCGTGAACGTTTGTCCTTCCTCTTCGTCGCGCTGGCGATGGCCTTCGAGGCGGTGGCCGAGCACTTCGTGGAAGAAAACGGCGGCGGCGCGGCCGCTCAAGAGGGCGGGACCGTCGTACGGCTCCGCAACGGGAGCTTTGCGGAGAGCGCTGAGGTCCGCGGCCATCTTGTCAATCTTGGCGGTGAGTTCGGATTCGCCCGGAAGACCGCTCGCTGATGGCGCTTGAAAAGTTTCCACCCGAAGCAAGTCCATGCCGTCTTCGGCGCGAGTTTGCGCTTCCATCACGAGGCGAGTGGAGGAGCTGGGACTTACGATGGCGCTGCCTTCGCTGGAAACCATGCGGGACTTGGAGTTCTGGACTTGGAGTATCACGGACGCGAAGTAGACTTCCGGATATTTGCGGAAGGCGCCGGAGAGGCGCTTGATTTCACCTTCCCAAGCGGCGCGATCGAGCGGAGGTGTTGCAGTGGCTTCGCCAATGTGCGTTTGCGGTTTTTCCTTAGAGAAATCGGGGGACCTGTCTTCCTCTTCGGCGCGGACGGCGGTGTTGGTTCGAACGTTGAGCAATGAAGGAACAGCGCGCTTGTATTCGCGATCGGTGAGTTCCCACAAAACGCGGGCAATAGCATCCTGGTTGTTGCCGAGAGGAAGGGTGCCGGAGCTGACGCCGCTGGGGCGGCTTTGTCCGTGGGTGTTGTCGAGCTCGGGCGTGCCCACGCGCATGGTGACGTCGGCGTGACGCCGCTGCGCGGAGACGCTGTTCAACAAACTGCCGTAGGCGCCAACGAGGACGACGAAATCCTGATCGTATACGGTGTAGGAGAGAAAGTAGGGCGCTTGCTCGGTTTTTCCGAGTTCGGTGGTGGCGCGGGCGAGTTCCGTCTGCATGGCTTTGAGGACGGGATCGCTTGCGGGAGCGGAGGCTGCCGGCAGGGAAGAAGCCTTGCCGTTCGCCGAGAACGCAACAGGCGCAGCGGCGAGCTGTGCTGCGAGGACGCAGCATGCGGCGACGCGCAGGAATTCGGCGGCGCGGGAACCCAGATTCCCGCGTGTTCGTGAAGGTTCAGAAATGGCCATGAAGAATGAGCTCCCGATGATGCGATCCATCAAAGTGCGTCCAAACACAAGCAGATAGCGCAGAAGGCGAGTATGCCTTAGAGGTACGTTGCACGCAAATTACAGGTGTCCAAAGCGTTCTCCGGATTTGAGCCGAGCGCCATTTGCAAATTCGAGCGCCGAAACAAACTTGCGTCCCTCCAGTTTGACGGCTAGAAGGCGCAAAACGGTTGCGCCGCCGCACACGACGAACAGATCGCCGTCTTCCAGGAGCAATGTGCCTGGAGGGGCGTCCCGCTTTTCGTTAGACACGGGCTCGCTCCGGAGGTGGCAGGTCTGGCCGCGAAATGTAGTGTAGGCTCCCGGCCAAGGAGCGAAGCCACGCATGCGATTGTAGATTTCCCGAGCGTTGCGGGTCCAGTCGATGCGGCCGTCGTCTCGTTTAAGCATGGGGGCGAGAGTGGCCTGGGAATGGTCTTGCGGGCGGGGAGTGATTTTTCCAGCGGCGAGGCCGCGCAGAGTTTCCGCCATCAGGGGCGCGCCGGCTTCGGAGAGGCGCGCGGAAAGCTCAGGCGCAGTTTCTTTTGCGTCGATTTCGAATTCACGCTGCAGAAGGATGTCACCGGTATCCATGCCGGCATCAATGCGCATGGTGGTGAGACCGGTTCGCGTTTCGCCGTTGACGATAGCCCAGTTGATGGGTGCGGCGCCGCGATATTTTGGGAGAAGGGAAGCGTGAAGATTGATCCAGCCGTGCTTTGGAATCGGGAGCAAGCGAGCAGGAATGATTTGGCCGTAAGCGATGATCACGATGAATTCCGGGGAATAGCTTTGCAAAAGTTCCTGGACTTCGGCGGCGCGGATTTTTTCGGGTTGATGGACGGGGAGCTTGGCAGCGAGAGCCACTTCCTTTACCGGGGAAGAAGAAATTTGGCGCCCGCGGTTTCGTGGACGGTCCGGCTGCGTGATGACGGCGAGGATTTCGAACTCGGGCTGCGCGAGGAGGTGCTTGAGAGTGGGAACGGCAAATTGAGGCGTGCCACAGAAGAGGATGCGCATCTTTACGCCTTTGCGGCCGCCAAAGGGCCGGTCGCGGCGCTTACCACTCGCCCTGTTTCCGGAGCTTTTTGATTTTGCGCCTGATGAGGTCGCGCTTCAGCATGCTGAGATGCTGGAGAAAGAGGATGCCGTTGAGGTGATCGATCTCATGGCAGAAAGCGCGCGCGAGAAGATTTTCGCCGCGAATTTCGAAGGACTCGCCTTTGGCATTTTGCGCTTTCACGGTGACAAACTGCGGACGAATGACATAGCCGCGGAAGCCCGGAACCGAGAGGCAGCCTTCTTCTTCGCGGACTTCGCCCTCAGCGTGAATGATTTCCGGATTCGCCAGGACGATCTTGGCTTCCGGGTTTTTTCCGCCAGTGACGTCGATCACGGTGAGACGAAGGCTTAAACCGATTTGCGGCGCGGCCAGGCCGACGCCTTGCGCGGCATACATGGAGGCGAACATGTCTTCGACAAGCTGCTCCAGCGCGGCGTCAAATTTTTTGACGGACGCGCCGGGCTTTTCGAGGATGGGATCGCCATACTTGATGATTGGATAGATTTTGACCGGCTTGGCCGGCGTTTCCGGCGCGGCGACCGTGGCGGGCTCAGAACTCGTCGATTTGTCGGGCATAGTGGTCGAAATTCCGCCGCGTCTCGGCGAGGGAGTCTCCTCCAAATTTTTGCAGAAAAGCATCGGCCAACACAAGGGCGACCATGGCCTCGCCGGCGACTCCCGCGGCGGGGACGACGCACCAGTCGGAGCGCTCGTAGGCCGCCTGCACCGGTTCCTTGGTGACCAGGTCGGCGGTACCCAGTGCGCGGCGGAGCGTGGAAATCGGTTTCAAGTAGCCGCGGACGACGACGTCTTCGCCGTTGGTCATGCCGCCTTCGAGGCCGCCGGCGCGATTGGAAGACCGGCGGAACCGGCAAGCGGCTTTGTCGTAGGAAATTTCGTCCTGGACTTCGCTGCCATAAGAACCTGCGGCGGTCACCCCGGCGCCGATCTCCACGCCCTTCACGGCCTGAATGCTCATCACGGCTTGCGCGAGCTTGCCATCGAGTTTTTCGTCCCACTGGGCGTGGGTGCCGAGGCCAACTGGGACTTGGTGGGCGACGACTTCAAAAATTCCGCCGACGGTGTCGCCCGCTTTCAAGGCGGCGTCCACTTCGGCTTTCATTTTTTCCTGGGTCGCGGCGTCGACACAACGCAGGGGGGATTCCAGGTTGGCGCTGATGCCACGGATTTCTTCCCAAGCTGCAGGACGGTCAAGCCGCACATGCCCGACTCGAACGGTGTGACTCGCGATCTCTGTGCCGAGTTCGCGAAGGAATAATTTTGCGAAAGCTCCGGCAGCCACGCGCGCGGCGGTTTCGCGGGCGGAAGCCCTTTCCAGGATGTAGCGCGCGTCGTGATAGTTGAATTTTAGCGCGCCTGCCAGATCGGCGTGGCCGGGACGCGGTGCGACGAGTTTTTTCGTGCCGGGATCGTCCTCGGAGGCTTCGACGGGGAGGATCTTTTCCCAATTCGCCCAGTCGCGGTTTTCGATGCGCAAGGCGACGGGAGCCCCGATGGTTTTTCCATGGCGCACGCCCGCAAAAATCTCCGCGTGGTCCTTCTCGATTTTCTGACGGCCGCCGCGCCCATAGCCGAGCTGGCGGCGGTGCAACTCTTGATTGATAAATTCGACATCGATCGGCAGTTGCGCCGGCAGGCCGGAAACAAACGCGAGAAGCGCCTGTCCGTGCGATTCACCGGCAGTGTAGAAACGGAGCATTGTCTCTCGGAATCCTAACTTAGCTGTCGTAAAAACAATCAGTGTAACGGGAGCATCGCTGCTCGTCCAGTCAAGGACTCAGCAGCATGCTTACTTGACGTGTTCCTGCGGCACAGATAGGCTTCCGTTGCCGTTGTTGTGCCGAGGAATTCGTAGCGGAAAGCCAGCACGAACAGGAACTCGTGGCAGACACTCCTTTCCAGGCCGCTGGAAGCGAAGGTAAAGACAAGCAGAGCATCTCCGTCTTCGAATTGTTCACGGATTCCGCCAAGAAAAGCGTGGCGGCCGTGCAGGACTACGCGATGCTTTGCGGGCGTTCGGTCGCAAACATTTTTGTCGGCCCGCACTATTTGCAAGACACTTTAATACAGATGGATTTCATCGGGGCCGGCTCGATGCCGATCATCCTGCTCGCGGGATTTTTCATCGGCGCGGTCATGGTGCTGCAGACCGGATCGCAATTCACGCGGTTCGGGCAAAGCTCTCTGACCGGAGACGTGGTGGCCATCGCGCTCGTGCGTGAACTGGGTCCGGCGTTTACCGGGTTGCTGGTGACGGGGCGGTGCGCCACGGGAATTGCGTCGGAGCTCGGTTCCATGGTGGTGACGGAGCAAGTGGACGCCATGCGTGCGATGGGGACGGATCCCAACCGCAAGCTGGTGGTGCCGCGCGTGCTGGCTTCGCTGCTCATGCTTCCTTTGCTGACGGCGATAATGGACTTCATCGGGCTCCTGGGAGGCTGCGTCGCTTCCGTGCTGTCCCTGCGGCTGAGCGCGATCGAATTCTGGCGGCGCGCGATCGACGCGCTGGATTTCGCGGACTTGATGCAGGGGTTTTCGAAACCCATCGTGTTCGGTTTCATCCTCGCGACCATCGGGTGCTACAAAGGGCTGACCGTGCGCGGGGGCACGCAAGGCGTGGGGCGCGCGACAACACAGGCGGCGGTGCTGGGCTCGATCCTGATTATCGTTGCGGACGCCTTCCTGACGAAACTCGCGTTGTTCCTTGCCAACAAAATTTTCTAGCGCCTGCAACCAGTGCGGCCTGCGTTCGCCGAAATCCGCGGCGACCGGCGCCACAATTCCCGCTATAATCATGGGCGCATCCGATGAGCCGCGCCGTCACAGGTCCCTCCGATTCCGGCCCAGCCATCCAATTCGATGACGTTCGCATTGGCTTCGACGAAGGCGATATTTTTCGAGGTGTGTCGTTTCGTGTGCAACCACGAGAGACGAAGATTTTGCTGGGCGAAACAGGGACCGGCAAGACCCTGACGCTTAAGCTCGCCGCCGGGCTGCTTCCTCCCACGGCCGGAGTGGTGCGCGTGCTGGGACAAGAAGTTTCCAGAATGGTGGAGCAGGACTTGCTGGACTTCCGGCGCAAGATCGGATTTGTTTTCCAGGAGGGCGCACTCTTCGATTCCATGACGGTGGCGGACAATGTGGCGTACCGCTTGCGCGAAGATGGCGTGGACGAGGAAGAAATTGAGCCGCGCGTGCTGGAAGTGCTGCGGTTCGTTGAATTGGAAGACACGCTCGAAGAACTGCCATCGGAATTGTCCGGAGGAATGCGGCGCCGCGTTTCGATTGCCCGGGCGTTGATCAACCAGCCGGCGATCGTTCTCTACGATTCGCCGACGGCGGGGCTCGATCCGATCACATCACAGACGATTATTACGCTGATCCTGCGGCTGCGGGACGTGTACGGCGTGACGGCGCTGCTGGCGACCCAACGTTTGCAGGATGGTTTTGCGCTGGCAAATTTTCATTTCGATCCGGAAGCCGGGCGCGTGGTTCCAAACGCGCGGAACGGAAACGCAGCGGGAGCGGCAAAGAGTCCGCCTACACGCTTCCTGGTTTACCGCGACGGAGGAATTTATTTCGAAGGCGAACCGGAAGAACTTCTAAATTCCAAGGATCCTTATCTGCAGCGTTTTCTCGTGTGATTTTGCGGTAGTCTGGTTCACGGAACAGAGGGAGGGAAGCAGAAATGGCGTATCGCAAACAACTCACCTGGACGGAATTGCGCGTTGGAATATTCGTGCTCGTCGGACTGTTCGTGCTTGGTTCGGGCATTTTCTATGTGACGGCGCCGGGAATCCTGGGGCCGAAGTACAAGCTGAGGACATTCTTGCCGGAAGTCTCAGGGCTGGCGAATGGGGCGCCGGTGCGGCTGGACGGCGTGGAAATTGGCAACGTGGAGGGGATCACGATTGTTCCGCGGAGCAAGGAAAAAGTAGTGAATAAGAATAGGAATATTGAAGTCGACATGCGTGTCGATAAAAAGTATCGCGACTACATCCTCGCGGATTCCACGGCCAGCCTGGTGACGGAAGGGCTCCTGGGCAATCGATACGTGAACGTGACGCGTGGCATCACGGGACTGCCGATTCCGGACAACGGGGAAATCGTGGGCACGGAAGAAAAAGCGATGAAGCAGGTGGTGGAACGGAGCGCGGAGGTGCTCGGCAATCTTTCGGCGCTTTCGGAAAACGTGCAGGAGTTGATCTCCGGAGTGCGGCAGGGCAAAGGCTCACTCGGGAAGTTGCTTACCGACGATCAAGCCTACAATCATCTGAACAGCATCCTGGCCAAGAGCGACGCTATGATCACGAATGTGCAGGCAGGGCAGGGGACGCTCGGGAAACTCGTCGCTTCGGACGAGATGTACACAAAAGTGGACCAGGGTTTGGACAACGTGAACGTGATCCTGGCCGATGTGCGCGGGCAGAAGGGAACCATCGGAAAGCTGATGTATGACCCCACGCTCTACGACCAAGCGAAGCAGGCCATCACCAACGGAAATGCGATGATCGGCGATGTGCGCGCGGGTAAGGGCACGCTGGGCAAACTGGCGACGGACGACACGCTGTACAACAAGCTTCGCGACACGAGCACGAATCTGGCGTCGGCATCCGCGAAGCTGAACGACAACACGACCACCGCGGGCAAACTCTTTTCCGATCCGAAACTGTACGACAATTTAGCGGGTTTGACCGGGGATATGCGGCTGCTGATCGGAGATTTCCGGAAGAATCCTAAGAAATTCCTGAATATCAAGCTGACGCTCTTCTAAGTATTCGGCGATCACTTTGCCGACAGCAGCCGCTGTGTTGTAATGCCCCTGTAACAATACGGGATTAGTCTCATTAGCAAAAGCAGGTTCACGCAAACAGAATGACTGAAAATCCAGACGCATCGCAAAAACCGCCGCGGACCGAGCCGGCGAAATCCACACTTCCGCAACCGGGGCGGCCGGTGCCGAGCCGTGCGTATCCGGGCGCACTCATCGTGGTGGAAGGCACAGACGGTTCGGGGAAAAGCACGCAGCTTTATTTGCTGAAGCGCTGGCTGGAAATTGGCGGCTACCGGCTGCATTTCACGGAATGGAATTCTTCGCCGCTCGTGAAATCGGCAACGCGGCGCGGGAAGCAGCGGCGGTTGCTGACGCCGGCGACTTTTTCGCTGCTGCACGCGGCGGACTTTGCGGACCGTTGCGAACGGCAGATCATGCCGCTGCTGCAAGGCGATTATCTGGTGCTGGCGGATCGGTACATCTACACGGCGTTCGCGCGTGACGCGGCGCGAGGCTGCCCGCCGCGATGGCTGCGGAACTTGTACCGGTTTGCGCCGATTCCGGACATCACTTTTTATTTTCGCGCGCCGCTGGATGTGGCCGTGCATCGAATCCTGAGCGGGCGTCCAAAATTGAAATATTATGAAGCGGGCATGGATCTGGGAATGTCGTACGACCGGGCGGAGAGTTTCCGATTGTTCCAGGCGCGGATCCTGGAAGAGTACGACAAGATGGTGGACTCCGATAATTTCGTGGTGCTCGATGGGACGCTGCCGGTGAATAAGCTGCAAAAGCAGATGCGCGACATCGTGGCGTCCAAGATCGATCTAAAGCGTTTCGCTCCGCACGCGCAGGAATCGGAGTGACCATGCCCGACCAGGAAAAAGACAAGACTCCCACAGCGACAACCTCAGTGGAAGCGCCTGCGGCGCCCTCCGCGGCCCCGGCGAAGGCTGCCGCCGCAACCGAAGACGCCACCGCGCAATATTTTTTTGGCGAGCCGCTCGTGGGATTCGACCCAAGCGAAATTACCGGCAGCTTGATCGTGATCGAAGGCATGGACGGCTCCGGGCGGTCCACGCAGATTACCCTGCTGCAGGAGTGGCTGGAGTCGGAAGGATTCGCGGTGCAGACGAGCGGCTTGCGGCGTTCGAATCTGGTGGGGCGCGACATCGATGAGCTCCTAGCCAAAAACGCGGTGACGCGGCTCACGCTGGCGCTGATGTACGCGACGGACTTTTTCGATCAGGTGGAGCACCGGATCCTGCCCGCGCTGCGTTCGGGGACGGTGGTTCTTGCGGACCGATTTATTTTCACGCTGATCGCGCGCGGCGTGGTGCGCGGGATCAATCGCGATTATATGGGCGGGCTGTATGCCATGGCGTTGCGTCCGCACCTGACATTTTGGCTGAATGTCCGCCCGGAGACCGCGTTTGGGCGCGAGTTCCGCAAGGCGCAAGCGATCAGTTATTGGGAAGCAGGGCGGGACATGTCGCTGTCGCACGACCTCTACTGGTCTTTCATTCGCTACCAGACGATGATCAAGCGCGAATTTGAAGTGATGGCCAAGCGGCACGGATTTATCGAGCTTGACGGCGAGGCCAGTGTTTCCACCGTGAACAAACAGCTTCGCCAGCGCATCGGCGAACAATTGGGGATTCGCAGCACGAAATACACGCCCTCCGCCGCACTTGGTCATCTTTGGCGGTAGATTCCGAAATGCCTGAGCCGGTTCACATTGCCGCAATCGACGCCGGCTCCAACGCGCTGCGCTTATCCGTGGCTCGAGCCTATTCCGCGCTCGACATCGAGCCGGTGCACGAGGAACGCTATCCGTTGCGTTTGGGGGAAGGCGTTTTCCTGCGGCATCGCTTTAGCGAAGACGTTTTCAAGAAAGCCGCCAAAGCATTCCGCCATTTCCGCGAAGTGATGGAAGAGTTCGGAGTCACGCGGTACCGCGCGGTAGCCACGAGCGCGACCCGCGAAGCACAGAACCGCAAGGCGTTTGTTCGAACGATCAAAAAGAGAGCGGGGATTGCGCTGGAAGTGATCAGCGCCGGAGAGGAATCGCGGCTCGGCAGGGAAGCGGTACTGGCCGCGTGCGGGCTGGAAGCACCGCGTTGCATCGTGGATTTGGGCGGGGGAAGCCTGGAGATTAGCATTCTGCGGGAGCACGCGGTGGAGCAAGCCGCGCAGTTGCCGGTTGGCACCGTCCGGTTGCTGACCACGCTGAATCTTCCCGGTGTGATTCGTCCGGCGCAGGGCGAACAAGTGCGGCGCTACGTACGTGCGTTGCTGGAATCGAAATTGGCGCCGCGGCCGAATCTGGGAGAGAGCGTGGCGGTGGCGCTCGGTGGAAACGCGGAAACTTTGGCGAACGTCGCGCCGGGGCCGCGACAGCATGGTTTGCCGACGATGGACCTCCCGCTCTTGCGCGCGAGGCTACCGGACATCCTGAGGCGCGACGTGCGCGCGCGTATGAAGGTCTATGCCGTACGGCGCGACCGCGCCGACGTGATGGGGATCGCGGCGATTACGCTCATCACCCTCGGGCGATATTTGAATTTGCGCACCTTTGCGACACCCGGCGTCGGCGTTCGCGAAGGATTGCTGCAGGAAATCGCGCGCGACGCTTTTTCGCGCAAGGAGCCCCACCGCTACAACGCCGAAGCGCGGCAGCTCATTGTGGGGACGCGAAGTTTCGCCCGGCGGCTCGGATACGATCAACAGCATGCGGAGCACGTGCGGGAGTTGAGCATTCTTCTTTTCGATCAATTGCAGGCGGTGCATCATCTTCCGGCGCAATCGCGCGTATTGCTGGAAGCCGGCGCATTGCTGCATGACACGGGTCACATGGTGGGGCATCGCGGGCATCACAAGCACGGAGAATATCTCGCGCTTAATGGCGATATTCCGGCGCTGGAAGGGCGTAACCGCGCCCTCGTCGCAGCGCTCGTGCGCTATCACAACCGCAAGTCGGAGCCCGCGGCGCATCACGCCGCGTATTCAACTCTAAGTAATGCGGACCAGCGGATTGCACGAAGGCTCGCAGCTATCTTGCGGATTGCGGAGGCGCTCGATCATTCGCACCGGCAGCACGTTTTGAAACTTCGCGCTTCGTTTCAGCGCGGCGCCGTGGGCTTGCAGGTGAACGCGCGGGGCGACGCAACGGAAGACCTGCGCGATGCCAACCGCAGCGCCGAACTGTTTGAAAAAGAATTTCACGTGCGGATTTATTTCCGGCAGTCGCAGGCAGGTTGACAGTCACAATTGAAAGTTGACAGTTAGAGAAAAGAGTCTGGGGTTTTTGTTCGTGGTTGCGCGCAGCTCGTATTCTGACGCCGAATTGAGAGGAAATCATGCAGTTGTATATCGTTCGCCACGGAATCGCGATTGACCGGGAGGACCCGAAGTGTCCCCCGGACCCGGAGCGCTACCTGACCGAGGAAGGCGTCGAAAAAACCCGGCAGGTGGCCAAGGGCGTGGCGGCGCTGGGGGCAACTGCGGAGCTCTTGCTCTCGAGTCCATACGTCCGGGCGATGCAAACCGCGGAGATTTTCGCGAGCGAACTCGATTATGCCAAACAGAAAATCCGCCGAACGGATTTGTTGTTGCCGGGAGCGGAACCTTCCCTCCTGTTTCGTGAATTAGCCCGGGACAAGCAAGTATCCTCGATTTTTCTGTTTGGCCACGCACCCCAGCTGGACGACATTATCGCTACAGCGCTGGGTTCGAAGCGCCACATCACTTCGCTCAAGAAAGCTGGAGTGGCGCTCGTCGAATTGAACCGCCTGTCGCCGCCAATCGGCCTGCTGGCGTGGCTGGCGACACCCAAGATTCTTCGCCGAGTGGCGATGTAGGTCATGGTTTCTCTATGATGGTTCCGTGTCAATTCTGGAACACGCCGGGAATGCCTGCCCGATTCAGACGCCGCAGCTTGCTTCCCCTCAATTGGAGCGCAGGTCGGTCTCGCCTGAACTTGCCGCCAGGAGGGTTACCCTATTCCGGGTATTTTGCAAAAGAGTGCGCAACACCAGAGTGTGCAACACCGACGATTGACACCGGCAGCTTTACGGACTATGCTCCCGCCCACTTTTGGTCGCAACGCACCCTCGCGGTATAGAGGTGTCCCAACAGCCCGAGACCTCTGAAAAGGAGAATTCGCGATGATGAAAAGCGTTGGTTCCAGGACTTTGTTTTTGGTGCTTCTCGTTGCCAGCTTGGCCTTAGCGCAGCGCACAGATATCTCGCGCCTGTTTCCGATCTACAAGAACGGCGGCCAGCCCGACCTGACCACGGATCCCAAGCGGTTCACTTCCCAAATGGAGATCGTGGATCGCCTTTTTGATGCGTCGAGCTGCGAGCTTGTGGAAGGCTCCGTAGGTGGGACCGGCTATCGGCGACTCTTGCGATTTGACACCGTGTTGATTAATGGGGGAGACGGCGACTTGGTGGTCGGAAGCCCCACGGATCCGTCGAATCCCTACGTCCAACAAGGGCTGTTCGTTTTTTCTCCATGTCACAACCATTACCATATCTCTGGTTTCTCCGATTACGAGCTACTGAGGCTGGATCGCTCTGTCGCAGCCGTGGGGCACAAGCAGGCCTTTTGCCTGGAAGATCTGCTGAAATACAGTAACGATAACAAGAGCAGCGGCTTCACTTGCCAATTCCAAGGCATTACTTCGGGGTGGGCCGACTGGTACTTCAAACAGCTCAGCGGCCAGTGGATTGACATCACCGGAGTGCCGGAGGGGGATTATATCGTCCACGTCGAGATCAATGCGGCTGGGACGTTCCCCGAAGGGAAGAATAAATACTCGAACGTGATTGAAACCACGATCCATGTTCCCGACCCGCGGAACAAGGTGGCCATAGACAGCTCCCCCGCGCTCACAGACAATTGAACTCCCGTCCAAGGCATTTGTGGCGGCTGACAGGCTTCCTCGAAGCCAACTGCATGGCGGTCTGTCCCTTCAGCAGTGGGTAGTTCAAGACCGCAGGCTTGAGCGCGGGTGAAAACCCACGCTTGAGACTGGGGAGGGGTCGGGGCTACGCCGAGGACAGTAGGGAGAATTCGGGGACTTGGCGGGCTGGCAGGGTCACGACTTTGTCCGGCTTCGCGGCGGGTTTCACGATGAGAGGCTTCTGCAGATAATCCTCCAGCAGGTGCTTACCGGCGGCGAGGCGTGCGGCCGTATCCACATCGTCTGGTAGGTTCGGAACGCGGAGAACGACGGCATCCGGAGATTTTTCGGCACGAATTCCCGCGCCGCTTTCCACTCCGCATTTGCGAAGCGCGCGCGCAAATCGCAGCACGCCGGCCAGAGCTCTCACTTTGTTCCGCTGTTCGGCTGAGAGCCGTGAAAAAACACCGCTTTTCTCACTGGGCTCGGGGCCGCGGTGATAACGAACCGCGGAGGCCAGCAGTTCCCATTCCTCGTTGGTCCAACCGGGAGGAATCGCAAGGCCCAGCAGGAACTTGCGCGCGCTTTTCTGCGGAGATTTCTCCGCGTCTGTGCCGCCGACTCCTTGCAGGCGAGCTGCGGCCAGCAAAATTCGGCGAAGCCCGGCATCCGAGAACGAAGGAGCGGAATCCGCACGCCGGAAAGCGTCAAAGAGAGCCACTGCGATGCGGGAAATCTGCGAAGTGCGCCGCGGACGCGGATCGGTGGCCCGCGCCGTGGCGCGCAAGCGCGCCATAGCAGCGGCTTCCACGCGGCCATTGGTGGGAAGTCCCGCGCGCCATTCATTCCACAAACTGGTTTTTCCCAGAGTGAGCTGGCGATACGTTTCAATGCGTTCGTGACGTTCGCGCCGTAGAGTTTCTTCCCATCCCCGTCGTGAATCTTCGGTATCCACCGAATCGGATTTCTTCACCGTGGCGGACAACACATCGAGATCATGGACCTCACCGAGGAGATCCTGAACGCGTTTGAGGTTGTCGCTCCAGGAGCCGTAATGCTCCGGCAGAAGCGCTTCGACCGTGTAACGGAAACGCTTCAATCCAATGCGCAGCGCATGCCACGGTTTGGGTTTTTCCGTGCGCAATGCTTTGGCGTGAAGTTCCCTGGCGCTTTCGAATCGTTCCAACGCCAGGCATTCCGCCGCAAGACTTCCCATCGGCACAAAACGCGAACGATGCCGCAGTGTGCCGAGCCGTCTCCAGGCTTTCTCGTCGAATTTTCCGGCCGCGCGCTGCGCATTCCCGCGCAGGGCCGCCATTCTGGATTCGAAGGTTGTTTGCAAGTGAGCGCGAACGTGATCGGTCTCCGGGGCCAGCTTCTTCACCCACTCGTCCATGACCTGCGCATCGCGGAGCGCTCCGAGGCTGCGAAAGAGCCTGCGCGCTACTTTGCGCATGGCCGGCCACGCGGGATCGGGATCCACTTCTTCCATCACGGCCGCGACCGATCGGCAGCGCCGGATGGCCACACGAAGATCGTGGACGGCATCCGCGTCCGGTGACGAGCGCACATTCTTCAGTTCCGCCAGGACGCGATCCATCCAGAAGGAGAGACCACGATGCTCGGGGTGAGCCCCGGAAGAAAGGGGGGTAACAGTAGCCATCTTCAAAATCCTGAAAGAAATCCTTCGAATGTCCCGGGAAGGGACCCCTGTCGAAGGGGGTTAGAGTAACTCGCTGGCAAGTAGGCGTCTAGCCGACCTGTGGAAAAGTCCCAGCCCGCGTTGATATCGACTTGCGTTACAGCTTCTCTTGAAATTTTGGAGCAGTTGAGTGAAGAGCTAGAAAATGAGAGCCGCGGCAATTTCGAGGAGGTGCGAAGCACGGCTTGAGCGCAGAGGAGGCTCATGCTATTTTTGAACTGTTAGCCCGGAGTGGCGGAACTGGCAGACGCGCTGGACTCAAAATCCAGTGGTACTTAGTACCGTGTGGGTTCGACCCCCTCCTCCGGGACCACCC
>Ga0137403_10002641_pt1 | contig 21804 bp, 27 predicted proteins | sample CZOMad2_1_16fung_FD_122057 | JGI IMG/M metagenome (GOLD analysis project Ga0137403, IMG submission 122057) | Vadose zone soil fungal communities from Angelo Coast Range Reserve, California, USA - CZOMad2_1_16fungal (Hybrid Assembly) | ecosystem: Environmental > Terrestrial > Soil > Vadose zone...
TCGGCGATCACCAGCGGTTAGCCAAAGCGGTAGGAAAGCGGGCCGAGAAGCCGTAACGCATTTCGGCTGGGCTATTTCCGAATTTTGGACCTCTCTAAGGACGAAAAAGACCCATAACCGGTCAACTCAGAGGGCCTACCCTGCGGCGATTCTTTCCAGCCCTTCGAGCGTGTCCGGATATTTGCGAACCAGCAGCACCAGCACGGCGGCTTGCGGATTGGGTTTAGCGCGGCCCTGTTCCCATTTCTCCAGGGTTCTTTCGTTGATCCGCAGCTTGCGCGCAAAAACCGCTCGTGAGCAGCGCAGCTTCTTGCGCGTGTCCCGGATCAGCTTCGAATCAACCCTGGGGAGCGGCGCTGGATCAATTTTGTAGCTGCGCAGAGTGAGCTTGCCTTCGCGATGGCCCTTCATCGCAGCTACGCCTTCCATCAGCTCGCCAAAAACATTACGCTTCGCCATTATCGTTGCCTCCCGGTGGGTTGAGTTCTCGCACCTTCGGTAGTGATGGAGTTTGGTAAGGGAGCGAGCCAAACACGCGATTATTGCGTCGCAAGGCACGCGAGGCTTCGCGCGGCTCGCCCAGATCCTTCGCTGCGCCAAGAACGCTTTGCTCAGGATCACAATCAAACTCTACCACTACCCCGCCTTCAGTTCGTTTGGAGATCAGTTATGGTCATGCTATAATGACCATGATTAAGAATAACTGTCTATGAAAACAATGCCAGCAGGAGAGTTTAAAGCGCGTTGCCTCGCAGTCATGGAAGACGTCAGCAAGACACGTGAGCCAGTGGTGATTACCAAGCGCGGGAAGCCGGTGGCAAAACTCGTGCCGGCGGAAAAGTCGGAACGGCCCTTTATTGGCCGCCTTGAAGGGATTGTCAGAATTACTGGCAACATCGAATCGCCGATTGAGCCACGCGACGCCTGGGAAGCGCTGCGGTGATTCTACTGGACACGCATGTGCTGGTCTGGTCGGTCGCCGATTCGAAGCGATTGTCGCGAGCCGCAGCCTCCGTGATTCGGAAGGCACAGCAAGAAGATGGCCTGGCGATTTCCGCGATCACACTATGGGAGCTCGCGTCCCTGATTGCCAGGGGCAGGATCCAAGCTTACGGTACAGTGGATGCATCCTTACGGCTGCTGACCGAGGGAGTGGCCATTAAGCCGATCACTCCTGACATCGCCGCACTGGCCACGCAATTCCCAGATGACTATTCCTACGATCCGGCGGACAGACTCATTGGGGCCACGGCACGCGCCGAAGGTTTACCTCTCGTCACCCGAGACGAAAACATTCGCAGAAGCACACTGCTGAGAACGATCTGGTGATGCTTCCGGATTGCCAAGCGATCGAGTTAAACCTACCTCACACCCGCGCTGCGTGGCGACCGGGCATTCCCTGGGAAAATGATGATACCGCGTCTTCTTCGGATTGGAGGATTTGAAATAAGGTATTCAGTCTGGTTATTTGCAGAACTTTGAGGACTTCACCGCCAACGTTGCACAGTCGCAGATCACCACCACACCGGCGCGCGCTGGTCAGCAGGCGAGCCAAAGTCCCCATTCCGGTGCTGTCAACGAATGCCACGTTGCCAAGGTGCAGGACGATTTCTCTGCAATCCGGCAAAAGCGCGCTGACGCGCCTGCGCAAGCCGTCCGCATCAGCACCAGCGACGATGCGGCCCGTGCAACGGATAATGGTGACATTTCCGACTGCGCATGCATCCAGGGATAGTGGCATTCTGACCGTCCTCGCTTGGCTGCGCGATCAGCGAAGCCCGACGCACTATAGCTAAGTTGGTCAGCAGTCTACAAGTATTCGTAAGCGCCGGCTTCGCTGGGCGGACGAGGGCGTCCCTGTGCGGTTCGTTGTTGGCGGACGAGGGTGTCCGCCCCTACGTGGTTCGTTGTTCGCGGGTGGGGCCCACTTCGACTTCCCCCTCGCCTGGGTTTCGGCAAATACAGGGCAGGTGCCCCGGATGCGCCTGTCACTTTGGCGTCATTGCGCTCCCCCGCCCCCTATGTTAGCTTCAACAAGCGGAAGAGGTTACGTTGCAGGCGACGATTCCTGCCGGGCTGGATCGCAAAGAGGCGGAAGCTTACGGACGGCTTGATCCGGCGCGGCTCCCAAAACACATCGCAATCATTATGGACGGCAACGGCCGCTGGGCGCGGCGACGGCATCTGCCGCGCGTGGCCGGGCATCGTGCCGGAGTCGCGTCAGTTCGTTCGACTGTAGAGACAGCCGCGCGCATCGGCATTCCTGCGCTTACCTTGTACGCGTTTTCAGAAGAGAACTGGAAAAAGCGTCCTAAGAGTGAAGTGGATTTTTTGATGGGGCTGCTCTGCCGCTATCTGAAGCAGGAACTGCCCACGCTGAACAAGAACAACATTCGACTTGAATACATTGGGCGGCAGCATGAGCTTCCGCCGGCGGTGCAGGAGAAAATGCAGCGGGCACGAGAGGAAACGGGTCACAACCACGGCATGGTGCTGACCTTAGCATTGAATTACAGCGCGCGAACTGAGTTGGTGGATGCGTTTCGTGCGATGGTTGATGCCGCCGCTCGCAATGGCGGGCTGGAGCATCTGGAAATCGATGAAGATTCGGTTTCGCGCAATCTCTATACGCGGCATTTGCCGGACCCTGATCTGGTGATTCGTACCAGTGGCGAGATGCGGCTGAGCAATTTTCTTCTTTGGCAGCTTGCGTATGCCGAAATTCATGTCACGCCGACGCTATGGCCTGAGTTTCGCGGGGTGCACCTGCTGGAAGCAATCTCCGATTACCAGAAGCGCGAGCGGCGTTACGGGGGCTTGGCGGAGAGTGCGACGAAAACGGCTCGAAGTTAATTTCGAGTTATCCTTCGTGTTCCTTCGTGTCCTTGGTGGTTGCTACATGCAAGTTGAACCACAAAGGGCACGAAGGGTCACGGAGGATTCCAAGGTCTCTTGAACCTGCTCAAGCGAGTCCTGACCGCAGTTGTCCTAATTCCCATCGTATTGCTTCTCGTGCTGCGGGCGCCAGTTCCCGCCGTAGCCGCTGTGGCAGCGTTGGTGGCGCTGCTTACAGTACAGGAGCTTCTTAAACTGGCCGAGGCGTACGGCATTATTCCAATGCAATGGCCAACCTATATTTTTGTGGCATTGTTTTTTCTGCTGCTGGCGCTGAATGCAGGCGATGCCAAGCCGCTAGTTTCGACCGCAGTCTTTGTTTACACCGCGGGCTTCGCAGCAGCCCTTTCGCCATTTTTCTTTGCTGCTGTCGCCATGCGGAGGTCTGATCTGAAGAGTGCGTTTCCTTCTGCATTGGTCTCGACGTTCGCATTCGTCTATATCGCGCTACCGATGGCGATGCTGGTGCAAACCCGCCAGCAATGGGCAGGGGCTTACTGGGTGCTTTTCGTCCTACTGGTGGTTTGGGCAGGAGATATCTTTGCTTATTTCGTCGGCCGATCCGTTGGCCGCAATCTGATGTCGCCGCGTATCAGTCCCAAGAAAACGTGGGAAGGAGCACTCGCTTCGCTTGCGGCGAGTCTGATTGTGGGAATTTTGCTTTACAAGCACGCTCTGCCCATCAGCTCTGCTCTGCTCAATGCGCATCTAATTGAAAGGAGAGATGGGCTATTTGCGCTGGAGAAGCAGCCGCTGTGGCCGATTTTGCTGCTCTCGGCGGCGATCAACATCGCGGCCCAAGTGGGCGATCTGGTTGAATCGCTTATCAAGCGCGGCGCTGGCGCAAAAGATTCAGGCTCGCTTCTGCCTGGTCACGGAGGCATGCTTGACAGAATTGATGCCCTGCTCTTTGCCGCGCCGGTGCTGTGGTACTATGCGAGTTGGCGCGTGATGCAGTAAGGAGCCTAGGCCGTCAACGGTACCGAACAAATCATTGATTTAAAACATGTCGGTCCCGCCGCTGAAGCCGCTCCACCCGAATAGCTCCCTTAGTCCCGTCAAGCTCGCGCAAATGGGAAGGCTTGCAACTGATGTCTTGGAGCGTTCTCTCATTCCAGGGCAAAAGCATAGTTTGAAAACCAGACCCGATGGAACGATCTCGACGGACATCATCGCATCCATGTTCTCCGTGAGAGGGGCGTTGATGTTGATGCACTTCCGCGCGAGATCGTTATGCAAACGGATTTGAAGCATGTGGACGAAGCTCCATTGGGTTAGCGGTCCCTGGCATGGAAGACTTGCAGTCGCTTCCCGTCCCCGAGGAGGAGATTGGCTCGAAGACGAGATCGCGAGCTGGCGCCGAGCTGGCATTGATACGGTGTTTTCATTGCTAACTCCCGAAGAAGAGCGTGATCTCGACCTCGCTGACGAAGGGCACCAGGTAAGAGCACACGGAATGAAGTTCGTATCCTTTCCAATTCCGGATCGCCAGGTGCCGAGCTCGGAAACCGAGCTGTCGGCGGGTTTAGAAAAGGTCGATGCCGATCTCTCGTCGGGCAAAAACGTCGTCGTGCATTGTCGTCAGGGCATCGGCCGTAGCGGATTGATAGCAGCGTGTTTACTCGTCAGCAAAGGCCTGGATCCGGAATCATCAGTTAGAAGCGTAAGTGCGGCTCGCGGTACTCCCATTCCGGAAACAGCGGAACAACGGCATTGGATCGACCATTACGCGGCAGTCTTGGCGGGCAGTAAATGAAACCGAGAGAAGTACTCCTGTAAGAATCCTTTATGAAGCGCATTGCCGTCCTGGGTTCGACTGGCTCGATCGGCCGTAGCACCTTGAGCGTGGTCGAGTCGTACCCTGATCGTTTCAAGGTGGTTTCTCTTGCCGCGGGAAAAAATGTTGAAGCCGCCCTGGAACAAGCAAAGCGGTGGAGACCGAGAGTCGTCTCACTCAGCTCGGAGCGGGATGCTGACCAGCTTCGCAATCAGCTCAAGGCTGCAGGTCTAGGGCAAATTGATGTGAGGCATGGTCCGTCCGGCACCGTGAGTGTGGCCACGCATCCCGACGCAGATTTCGTTGTCAGCGCGATTGTTGGAGTCGCTGGACTGGAAGCAACTTACGAGGCGGTACGCGCCGGCAAAACTGTTGGGCTCGCCAACAAGGAATGCCTGGTCGCTGCGGGAGAACTAATCACCGCCGAGGCGCGCCGGCAAGGCAAGCCACTGCTCCCGATTGACAGCGAACATAACGCAGTTCATCAATGCCTGCGCGGCGGCAGAATGGAAGAAGTCGAACGCATTTGGCTGACAGCCTCGGGCGGACCGTTTTTGAATACGCCCAAGTCCCAGTTCAGCTCAATCACTGTTAAGCAGGCATTGAATCATCCCACGTGGAAAATGGGCCGGCGGATAACGATTGATTCGGCCACTCTGATGAATAAAGGATTCGAAGTCATCGAGGCGTGCCGTTTGTTTAACTTGCCGCCGAGCAAGATTCAGGTCATTGTTCATCCACAGTCTACGATTCATTCCATGGTGGAATTTGTGGATGGCAGTATACTTGCACAATTTTCAGTGACTGACATGCGCCTGCCGATCCTATATGCGCTCACCTATCCGGAGCGCATCGCCTCGGAAATGCGCTTCCCGGTCATGAACTTACGGCATCTCGAATTCCTGCCTCCGGACATGAAAAAATTCCCTTGTTTGCGCCTGGCCTATGAAGCCGCCGAGGCTGGGGGTGCGAAAACAGTTGCCCTCAATGCGGCCGATGAAGTGGCAATAGCTGCCTTTCTGGAGAAGTCGATCGGTTTTGACGATATCCCCCACGTGATCGAAACCGTTCTCATTGAAACGAAAAGCGGGAAGTTGGAATCTATTAAAAAGGTGCTAGAAGCGGATTCGGCAGCACGCCAGCGGGCCCGCGAAAGAGTGGCTGAGTTAGCCGGGTCTGATGCGTTGCGGCCGGCTCCGGCCAGTTAAGGGGATAACAAATACATTTATGTCGGGATTCTTAACTGCTGTGATTTCTGTGGCTGTGATTCTGGGATTCATGATCCTGATTCACGAATTCGGCCACTATGCTGCCGCCAAGCTTTTGGGCGTGCGCGTGGAAGTTTTCTCTATCGGGTTTGGCAAGCGGTTGCTGGGCTTTCGTCGCGGTGAGACCGATTACCGGATCGCCGCCATCCCGCTCGGTGGTTACGTAAAGATGAGCGGTGAGAACCCGATGGATGAGCGCACCGGCGATCCCCGGGAATTCTTATCTCATCCGCGCTGGCATCGTTTCATCATCGCCATTGCTGGTCCCGCCATGAATATTGTGCTCGCTATCGGATTGCTGACCGGCGTGTATATGGTGCACTACGAAACTCCCGTATTCTTGGATAAGCCGGCTGTGATCTCGTGGATCAAGCAGGATTCTCCGGCGGCTAAGGCTGGATTACAGCCGGGAGATCGCATCATCCGGATTGATGGAGTTGAGAATCCCACATGGGAGCAGGTTTATCTCAAGGTGATGCTTAGCCCGAACCAGCCGCTGGATGTCACTGTGCTGCGCAACGGGAAAGATATTGAGAAACAAATCGTGCCGGTGGCGGTGACCAGCAATCAAGTGGGGTCTGCGGGATGGTATGCCGACGAATCGGTGATAGTCGGCAATCTTGAACCAAAGATGCCGGCGGCGAAAGCCGGCATTAAAGAAGGCGACAAGGTAGTTGCGATGGATGGCAAGCCCTTGCCCTCCATCGACACCATGATCGAGCGCCTGCAAGAGAGTAAAGACAAGCCGGTGCAACTCACAGTTGTGCGCGATGGCAAGACGCTCAACTTCACCGTCCAGCCCGTGCTGGCAAATGCCGGCCCTGACAGCCCGACTGAGAAGCGCTACCGCATCGGATTCCAGAACGCGCCAGAGACGAAGGTCAGCAAGTTGTCGCCCTCTGATGCTTTCAATCGCTCGCTCGAGGAAAATAAAAAAGGCTCGGTGCTGATTCTTCAGCTCGTCGAGAAGTTAGTCGAACGTAAGATCTCGATGCGCACCATCTCCGGTCCAATCGGAATCGCCCAGCAGGCGGGTGAGGCTGCTCAGGAAAAGGGCTGGATTCCGTTATTGGCGCTGACCTCGGCGATCAGCCTAAATCTTGGCATTTTCAATCTACTGCCTATTCCCATACTCGATGGAGGCGTCATCCTACTGCTGTTTGTCGAGAGCATCATCCGGCGCGACATCAGCTTGCAGATCAAAGAGCGTATCTATCAAGCGGCTTTTGTCTTCCTGGTATTGTTCGCCGCGATGGTCATTTACAACGACCTTGCGAAGACCTTGCCGGGGGTGATGCAGAGGCTGCCGTAGCACTCCTTCCGTGCGCCGCTGCCCCAATTCTTCGGGCTGCTTGGTGTTCGTGGCGCAATCAACGATTGTACATACTGTACTTATTTAATGTACGATATGAACGAGGTCCAATCATGACTGCTTCGAAGCCCGCTGCCCTGCAGAAAGTGCGAGTAAGCCGGTCGCAACTGCGGCAGAACCAGAGCAAAATCTTCAGGCAAGCAAGAGGTCGCAGGGTTATCGAGGTTACGGCCTGGGATGAGGAAGACGAAAAATACTTGGTAGATAAGCGTTATTTCAATCATCTATTGCGTACTTTGCGATCCACTCTGGAAACACTTGAAATAACAACCAACCCGAGGCTGTTTGGCCAACTCTTGCGGGCTGCTAATACGATCGATGCTGAGGTCCGCTCCGGGAAGCTGCATTCCTTCGAGGAGGCTTTCGGGGAACCGTAGCTTGGCTTATAGAATTCAGTTCACTCGCGACGGCTTGAAAGATGCAAAAGCCCTACCCAGGAATGTCAAGAATTCTCTTGCAAGGGAACTGAAGGCGATACTTGCCAGAAATCCGACGAGTAGTTCGGAAGCATTGCGCGAGCCGCTCGCCGGATGGCGCACTTTCCACTGGGGCAAGTACCGCGTGGTTTTCAAGCTCTACGACGATCTCCAGATTATCGCAGTCGCTGGAATCGGCAAACATTCATCACACGCCCTTCAGGACATTTATAAGCGATTGGAGGAGTTGGCTAAGACTGGTCGGCTCGCCGAAAAAATCGTAGCCGCTCTTCGTGGGTTCTCGGAGTCGGAGAAGTAGCACCGACGGCAGAGTTTGCGTGCTAAACTAAAGATTCCAAATGGCAAGTATTCAACGTAGGAAGACCGTTGCCGCCTTGATTGGCGGGGTCCGCGTCGGATCAGATGCACCAGTTGTGGTGCAATCGATGACCAACACCGATACCGCCGATGTGGCATCAACTGCGCAGCAAGTGGCCGCTCTGGCTCGGGCGGGATCGGAACTGGTTCGGGTAACCGTGAATAACGAAGAAGCCGCGGCAGGCGTCGCGCCCATTGTCGACGAACTCGAAAAACGGGGCATCCGCGTACCGATCATCGGTGACTTTCATTACAACGGCCACATCCTGCTCAAGAAATATCCCGAGTGTGCCAGGGCACTGGACAAATACCGCATCAATCCCGGCAATGTGAGCGTGGGCCGGAAAGACGACTCCAATTTCCGCACAATGATTGAAGTTGCCGTCGAAAATCAAAAGCCAGTGCGCATCGGGGTGAACTGGGGATCGCTGGACCAGTCGCTGCTTACACGCATGATGGACGAGAATTCGCGTCTCGAAGAACCTAAAGACGCGCGCGAAGTCACGATGGAGGCGATGGTCGTGAGCGCGTTGAATTCGGCGGCGCTGGCGGAAAAGTATGGCTTGCGGCCGGATCAGATTATTCTCAGCGCGAAAGTCAGCGGCGTGCAGGATTTGATTGATGTCTATCGATCATTGGCGGCGCGTTGCTCTTATCCACTGCATTTGGGATTGACCGAAGCCGGCATGGGCGCGAAAGGAATCGTAGCATCCAGCGCGGCCCTGGGCGTGCTGCTGCAGGAAGGCATCGGGGACACCATCCGCGTTTCGCTGACCCCCGCCCCAGGCGGCGACCGCACGGAAGAGGTTCGCGTCGCGCAGCAGATTCTGCAGTCCCTCGGAATCCGCAGCTTCAGCCCGCAGGTCACTGCTTGTCCCGGTTGCGGACGCACCACCAGCACCTTCTTCCAGGAAATGGCCGAGCAGATTCAGTCCTATCTTCGCGAGCAGATGCCGGTGTGGAAGGGACGCTACTCCGGCGTGGAAGAGATGAAAGTTGCCGTCATGGGATGTGTGGTCAACGGCCCAGGCGAGTCGAAGCACGCGAATTTGGGAATTTCTCTGCCGGGAACATTTGAAGAACCAAAAGCTCCCGTCTACGTTGATGGCCGTCTGTTCACAACCCTAAGAGGCGACCGGATAGTGGCGGAATTTATCAAGATCCTCGACCGGTATGTGGAGTCACACTACGCCGATGTAGGCGCGGGCGTCCCCGCCCGTGCGGTGTAGGCGCGAAGGCCTTATTGCACGCGCGAGGACGCGCGCGCCTAGATCGGAATGCTGAGTTCAGAATTGAAAGAGAGTCTACGCGAGCGTCTCGCTCGTGGCGGAGCTAGGCGAGCAGGGGCAGTTCAGAGTTGGAACCCTTGTCGTACACCGGATCCGCAATCCGCTGCAAGTCTGGATAGTGCGTCAGCAGCGGCTCCGGCGCCTGGACGCGTTTTCCCGTGAGCATGTGTTTGATTTGCAGCGCATTCACTCCCGCTTTTGCTTCGAAGTGATTGTTGGCGACGACATATGTGACTTCAGCTTTGTGCGCTATGCGTTCGATCTTCTCTTTCCAGCCAGTCAACTCAGCTTCGCTGTATAGATAGTTGTAGCGGTCGGCAGCTTTTTCCGCTTCGAACCACTGGTCATAATTGCGCCCGTGGAGACGCACGTAACCGAGTTGTGAGGTCACATGTTCAGTGGGCTGCAGAGCGCGCCCGATTAGCGGCTGATCGATATTGCAGAAGGAAATACTTCGCTTCATGAAATAGGCGATAGTCTCCGGATTGTTCCAGCCATCGTGCCGGACTTCCACCACGCGTGGATACTCAATGAACTGCCGCGCCAGGTGCTCCACATACTCGCGGTTGAGCGACGTGTTCTTGAACGAGACGGGAAACTGAATGAGCAGCGCGCCCAGCCTGCCCTCACCTGCAAGCGCTTCAAGTCCCTCCCGAGCGAGTTGTTCGTCTTCGTCATTCGGGCGGATGCTGGCGGCAGAAGTTGGTTCCATGATGGCGAGAGGATTATGGGTAAAAGAGCGATGCAGTTTGGCGGTGAACATGAAGTTCGGATTCACCGCTGTCGTTCGGTTTACCCAGAGCTTGGCGATGCGCGGCTTGATGTGTCCGTAAAAAGAAGTATTGATCTCGACCACATCGAAGCACTGCGCCAGCAGGTCCAACGGATGCTGCTTCCGATGCTGCATCCCCGCGGGATAAAAGACTCCCTCCCAATCTTTGTACGACCAGCCAGCCGTGCCAATGCGGATTTTCGGTGAGGATTCCATCAATGCAAAGGAGGAAGGGCGCTGCAAGCAGGTTAGCACAGCGGATGGGGTCGCGACTGCACGCGCGAAGACGCGCGCGCCTACATTCGGATTTAATAGAACATCAACGCTACCCAATAGACGCCATTGGGATAACTCTCCGTGCGCGCGTAGCAACATCCTACTGCAAATGCGCGGATGCTCCGGTCGCCAATAGCCCGCGGGGCGCTCGATGGCAAGCTCTGCGGCTGATTACTGGTGTAGCGGAGAAGATAGTGGCTCCGAGCCATTTCTCGCGACATCGGCGTCTTGATCGAATTTGCTTGCGCCATTGAGCACGCCGCTGCTTGTGCCGCGCCGCTGTTCAGCCGCTGCAAGCCCGAAAGACGCTTCTGTTGACGCATCTGGGCCACGCTGGCTGCAGCCAGGTCCTCGGAAGCCTGCGTTGAGTATGTGGCTCTTCCCTCCCCAAAGTCTTGCGTGACGAAAAGCAAGTAGCCATTTCGCACAACACCAAACCCGGCCACATTAAACGATGGGTTCAGAAGATTCTCACGATGCGGGGCTGAGCGCATCAGACTCGCATAGATTTGATCAACAGTAGCGGCGGTCGCGACATTTTCGCCACCGCGCTCCAGATGCAGATTGGTGCTCGCAGTCAAACGCTGCGCCAGAGGCCGCTCTCCGGGAAGCTGATGCGAAAGCTGCTGTCGTTCTGCAATAGCAGCCGCGTGCTCGCGTGCGGCTTCTGTCAGGCCCTCGTCCGTGCGCAACGGCGTCAGCCCGGCTTGAATCCGCGCCTGATTTGCACGGTCCAAGAGCTTGCGTTCAGCTGCCGGATCGTAAGTCACCGAAGGTGATACCGGCGTAGCTGCAAAAGCAGAGAGCGCACCGTTCGAGAACAGCACGGCCAGAGAAACTAGCAGGACGAAGGGCATAAGTTTGGCGCTGGCCGTCTCCTTGAAAACGCGCTTCCAGAGCGCCTTCCGGACGCCGCACCTCACAAAGCAACAATTCCGCTTTGTTTCCACAAGCCTAGCCCCTAGAATCACGGTGAGCACCTTACGATGGGGACGTTACTGCTGGGCGTAGTTGTGGTTTTGAACCTGATACTTCTGGGCCTCCTTCTCGGGCTTATCCGGCGCATCACATCGTCCTCTCAAACTACTGAATTACAGGTACTTGCCAATGAATCGGCCGCACTGCGTGAGTCCCTCGGTCAAAAGTTCAGTGCCGCCACTGCCGATATGGCCATGCGGCTGGAAAGCACCAAAGGGGATCTTCGGCAGGAAGTGACGGATCGATTAGGCGAAGGATTCAAAGAAATCCGAAACTCCGTGGAAGCTCAATTGACCGGCGGACGGCGTGAGCAAACCCACGACCTGCGGGAAGCGCGTGCGGAGCTGACCAACTCTTTGGCTCTCACCACCTCGCAGCTCAAAGCCGAATTTGAAAATCTCAACCTCAAAACGGCGCAAAGTTTGGATGCGATTCGTGACCGGGTCGATGCCAAGCTGCTCGCCATCTCCGGCGAGGTACAGCAAAAACTGGACCAGAATATTAAGGAGGGTTTCGCGCAGTTCGAGCGCGTGCAGCAGCACTTGAAAGCGGCCGAAGAGCAGTTGCGAGAGGTTGGAGCGTTGGGCCACTCCATTAACGACCTGAACAATATGCTGAAGCTGCCGCACCTGCGCGGACAATTCGGTGAAGCAAGCCTCGAGCGTTTGCTGGCCGATTTTCTTCCGGCGCACATGTTCGAAATACAATCCACGCTACCCGATGGCGGACGCGCCGACGCGGTCATTCAATTCCCCGATCGCCGTCTGCCGATCGATGCCAAGTTTCCCCGCGAGCAAGTGCTGGCGTTATTCGAAAGCGGCGATGAAGCGGAAATTGAAGAAGCTCGTCACGAGTTTGTGCGTGTGATGAAAGCCGAAGCCAAGCGCATTAAAGCCTACATTCAGCCGGAGCACGGAACGACCGATATCGCTCTCATGTATCTGCCCAGCGAGACGCTATATATGGAAGCCGTCCGCAACCGCGAGCTCGCCGATTGGCTGAATGCGCAGCACGTGTTTCCGGTTTCTCCGAATACGCTGCTGATGACTTTGCAAACGATTGCACTCGTTCACAAATGGTATGAAGTCGCCGTTCGATTTGAGAAGAGCCGGCTCGAACTGGCGAAGGCACAAAAATCGTTCGACTTTTTCCAAAATCAGTTTGAGAGTGTTGGCAAGAGCCTGGGCAAGGCGCAAGAAGCATTCGACAAAGCTTCAACCCATCTGAAGACGTATCGTGGCCGCGTGACCGCCCTCAGCGGCCAAGAGCAGTTGGAATTGGATTCCGGCAAGAATGGTGATGACACTTTGCCGTTAGCTGATAAGGCGAGCGCATGATTAAAATGCGCTTTTCGCGGCCAAATTCTTTCAATTCTTCCCCACGGAACTGACCTCCCTGTTGCAGAAATCTGCATCCTAGTATCGCCGCATTCGTTACACCATCACATTAAGGAAATCAGGCTTGCAAAACATTCTTCGCAACATCATGTTCGCTAAGTGCTTGACTCTTGCAGTTTGCATTAGCGCTCAATGCCAAACGGTCTCCTCAGCTCCAACGCTGCTTCCCGCAAAGACCACGTTCACTGTGTTTCCAGACGCTCAGGCTGGATTGACCGCTTTCCCGACGGATGCCGGGAACCAGGATTCCGGAGGATCCAGCGACGCGCAAAACCCAGCCGAGCGTAAGCCGGATGGTCTGATCATGCGCAGCATAAAGAGAGGCTTGCAAGATCAGAAAAAGCTGTATGCAGCTCCCTTTAAAGTTTCGAATCTCAAGTGGGACGCGCTTTTCCTTGCAGGGACAGCAGCCTTGCTGGCAACTGATAAGCGAACCCAAGAAGCGCTTCCCGGTGGCAATGTCAATCTTTATGGAAATATCTCCAACGTTAGTCTTGGCGGCATGAGCGGCGCGCTCGTAGGGCTGTGGGCGTACGGCATAAAAACCGATAATGCACGCGCTAAGGAGGCCGGCCAACTGGAACTCGAAACTCTGGCCAATACTTTCCTGATCTATGCGCCCATGCAGCTCATCGCGGGCCGGCAGCGCCCAGGCGAGGGAACCGGTAATGGCGATTTCCTGAAACACCATGCTTTCAACACGTCTTTTCCTGGTGGTCACGCCATGTTCATGTGGGCAATGGCGAGCGTGGTGGCCCGAGAATATCCCCGGCCTTGGGTGAAGGTCCTGGCGTATGGGGCAGCAGGCGCGGTTTCCACCGGACGCTTACTTGGCCGCGATCACTTCACCTCCGATATTCTAGTAGGCTCGGCCTTGGGATATGTGATCGGGCGATACATCTTCCACCTTCATTGTGAGCCAGGCTTGAGCGAATCGTGCCACCGGTAATCTGAGATGGAACTAGAGTTTAGTCCGGTCATCGCCTTGAAATAGACTGCCTCACGTGCTTTACGCAGCTTGCCCTATCTCGTGGGCGTCTGCCGCATGTATCCCGTCAAACGCAACAAAGAAGCACCTCACAACAAGTGCTGGAAAGTTTGCCTTCACCAGTTCTGCCGCGCGTTGCAGTTCGTGCTGGTGATGCTCGGCTTCCCTTTTCCGGTCTCCACCAAACGCTTCCAGACCGCCATAGGTGGCGCAGTCGGAGTGGCTCATGAGGAACATGCGCGCCGCCTGATGGAGCCGCATTGACATCCGCACCTGCTCCAGTATGAAATCGCGCTCAAAATCATTGCGCGGGGAGGCCAGGGTTTTCGCTCCACCAGCGACGACGATCATGTCCGGTCGCAAAATTCCCTGTCGCCGGAGAAATTTGTTCACCGCCAGACGAATGCGCTCATCGAAGCAGCATAGTACCGCGGCATCGGAGACATAGGGCTCTGGAGGGGAATCGAAATGGAAGATTTTTTGCATAAACGCCTCTGCAAATGGCTCTTAATCTTAAACCGTCGCTACCGCCGGCGCGCGCGAATGTCCCGAGGGTGAACAACCTTGATGCTTGTGTAACGGGCAAAGTGAGGTTGGTTGAAGGTCAAAATATGCGAGATATCATGCACGCGCATCGCGGCTGCGAGACGGGCGTCGTGGACCTGCACACCGCGGACGCTATTTCGCATCACTAAGCGTCGCCACTCAGGATAGATCTTTTCGTTATCCTGGAGCAGCGTCATGGTTCCTTCGATTGCCCTAGCGAGACGATCTGTTTCTGAAACCGACAGGCCAAAGCCGTTGTGGCTGGCGGGACGTGTGCAGACGTTCCAGAACTCAATCAAGTTCTGCGGTGTGAAGCATAGTTCCGAGCCCTCCATCACTAGGGCCTCAATTGCTGCCTGCACGAGCAAGTAATTGGGATCATCTTTTTTCGAAAGCCGGAGAAGAATATTCGTATCGACGAGGTAGCTTGGCGCGGCCGCCATCAATCATGGTCCTGGTAGAAGCTTTCCCGGGCAAAGGCGGTATCTGGTAAGCGCGGAATCCTTTTGGAATTGGCTGCCATCGATTCAAAGAATTCTGCGAGTTCCTCCTTGCGGACCCGCCGGGGCCGACCCGAGCCGTTGTCATCTGGCTGAGGTGTCACATTCGCGCCACGCTTGTAGTCGGCCATTCCTTCGCGATAGGCTGGCGCTTCGGCACGAGTAGGCTGTTCACTCGGGCTCGGGCGCGCTGACAGGTACGTGCGCAAGGCCTCTCGGACGAGCTCGGAACGGGTACGGTGCTCCGCCTTCATGGCACGCTCCACCTGCCTGGACATTGCAGGCGGCAGCGAAACAGTAAAGGTAACGCTCTGTCTCATTTGTATTACTTTGTCATACTTAGTCTTAGTTTGTCAACGCCTGGAGTGTTCGTCCGCCAGACCTCCTCTACGTAACCCTCTATCTGAGACGTTTCACTAGCACGGCAACGATGAGTACAACGACGCCGATGAGCATCCCGATTAACCGTGCCTTATTTGCTCTTTCCTTCACGGTTTGCCTTTACGCTCCCCGCCTCGTCTTCAACTCCACCAATGCCTGTTCGATCCGATCTTCCTTTTCGAGCGCCGACAAGCGATGCTCGATATCCTCGGCGGCGATTTGCGCTTTCGCGTGGCTGTGCGCTTCTGCGTGCGCCACTTTGCGCTTCATGCGATCAAACGCGGCAGCGTGGCCGCCGTTGCCGTGTGTCAAATGGGCGTCCGCAGCTTTGCCCACAGCGCGCGCCCGGCGATGCTGCGTAATCAGCAGATCGGCTTTGGCTTGCGCCTCGGTGAGCTTCTGCTCGAGTTGCCGCAGCGCAGTCTTCAGATTTTCGACCTGAGCTTTTTGATCTTTTACTTGTTGGGCAAAGCCCTCGCTCAGATCGCGGTAGCTCTCCACACGCTCCAGTGCGGCGCGCGCCAGATCGTCTTGTTTTTTGTCCACGGCCAGCTCCGCTTTGCGCATCCATTCGGCCACTTTGTCTTCGTTTTCCTTCTGCTTTTTCTCGAGCAGATGTTGATCGGCGATCGCGATTGCGACCTGCGTTTTCACCTGCAAAAGCTGGTTCTGCATGTCAAGAATGACCTGCTTGATCATCTTCTCCGGATGCTCGGCACGGTCAATCAGGTCGTTGAGATTGGCCCGGACTAAGGTTGATACTCGCTCAAGTAATGCCATTGGGTACTCCTTTCCTGTTTCCTAACGATGACACGTGGGGACAGCCGCCCCTTCGCTTCACTCAGGGCAGGTTCTCGGCTGTCCGGCCGAGCGAAGCTTGGCGTTCACTTCAGATTCCTCGCGGACTGAAGTCCGCTCGGAATGACAATTTAGAAAAAAGATCAGTTGCGGCGCGGCTAAAAGCCGCGCCGTTTCAAAGCAATTTTCCGTTGTGGCATGGCTGAAGCCATGCCCTCCCGATTTAGCCTCTTTACTGCACGGGCGAGACGCCCGCGCCTACATCGCGAATCGGGCGCCCGCCCCACACACACCTACTTCCCTGCTCCCGCACCTTTGCTCGAAGGCGGCAAAGCATCCGGGGCCTTCGGGCCCTTGTCACCAATCGTTCTGACCTTGGCAAACAGCTCGCTCATGCTCATGCCCGAAAGCGTTTCAAAGAGCGCGGGCACCTGCGCCGCCATCTTGGTGATGTCGCCGGTGATCTTGTTCATTCCGGAGGCATCGCCGTTCCCGGTAGAAACAATGGTGATCTTGTCGACATTGGCCAATGGACTTGCCAGCGCTTTGACCACTTCCGGCATGTTGGTGAACAGCTTGTCAATAACCGCCGCCTGGTTGTACTCCTGGTACGCCTCGGCTTTCACGTTCATCGCCTTGGCTTCGGCTTCGCCTTTCTTAAAGATGATTTCGGCTTCGGCTTCGCCTTGTTGACGGATAGCGGAAGCATGGCCTTCGGCTTCGGCCATGAGACGTTGCTTTTCTGCCGCAGCTAGCGTCTCGATCCGTTGACGCTCGATCTCCGCCTGCTTCAGCACGGTCGCGATCAGCTCTTTCTCGCGGCGCGCGATCTCCGCTTCTTGTACTTTCACTTGTTGTTCTTTCTCGACTTGCTGCACCTTCACCTGCTCAACGACGACCTGCTGCTGCATGATGTTGGTCTGTATGTCATAGGCCTTATCGGCTTGCGCCTGCTGCCGCTTGGTGACTTCGAGGAACTGTGCCCGCTTGACTTCGAGATCGCGCTGCGCCTCGGCTTGTTTCGCCAGGGAAAGCGTCTCGGCTAGTACGCGGTCTTGATCCGCCTGCGCCTTGGCTACCGCGGACTCCCGCTGCGCCAATGCCCGTCTGATGGCGGTATCGCGATCAGCTTCGGCGGCAGCAACGTCGGCATCGCGCTTGATGCGAGCAACGTCGGGCCTGCCCATGTTGATGATGTATTCGTTCTTATCGCGAACTTCTTTAATGGTGAACGAGATGACTTCAAGTCCCATCTTGTTCATGTCATCTGCACAGGTAGAACGCATGCGATCGCCCACCATTTCCGGCTGCTTCACGATTTCTTCCACCGTGAGCTGGCCGATGATGCCGCGCAGGTGTCCCTCCATGACCAGCTTGATTAGTCCCTCGCGTTCCTGGTCGGTCTTGGTGAGGAACTGCTCCGCCGCCGTCCATATGGATTCGGTGTCGGACTTGACCTTGATCTGCGCGACTGCTTCAACCGTGACAGCCACACCCTGCTTCGTATAGAGGTCCTGCTGCGGGGCCACGTCGAATGACATCAATTCCAAAGACAAGTCGTGGCAGTTCTCGACCATCGGGAATACGATCGTTCCGTGACCAGTAATCACCCGCTTGCCTCGAAATCCGTACACGACGAGAGCCTCGTGCGGCCCCGCCTTTCGATACAGCCTGGCCAGCACGCTCATCAGGAGCAAAAGCGCGAGAACAGCAAGTCCCGCAATGATCAAATATTCCATCGGTATGCCGGACATATCGCCTCCTATCACAACCCGGAAATCACGAACCACTGAGAACACGAAGGTTCACGAAGGAAAAGCGTCGAGACTTCGTGTACCTTCGTGCCCTTGGTGGTTATTTCTTCCACCATCTGCGATTCATCACGCGCCTGTCTTTCCTGAGCCCGATGCCGCTTGCTCGCTGAACTTCCCGCCTTCGGCAGCGGCATTGTCGTCGCCGGCCATCTCGGCCCATAGACGGACATACGCAATACCCTTCTCGTAGCGCGTAACCACCACCTCAGTTCCCTTCGAAATGGCGCTCCCATTCTCGGCTCGAGCGCCACACGTGCGGCGAGTCCCGGCCTGCGAATAGATGATCTCGCCCGTTCCGCCCGCGCGAATTGGAATCGAGATTCGGCCGAGCACGCCCGTCATCTCGTAGTCGGCAGGATCCATCTCTTCTCCCTCGGACATGAGAACGCGAGAGAGAAACATATAAATGATTGCTCCTCCTGTCGCTCCACTCAGCAAAGCAATGCCGAGGCCAAATACAAACCAGATTGTGGAATAGCGCGTAAGCAGATATCCGGTGCCGCCGAACCAGGCGAGAAATGCCGCGAGCGTGAAGAGATTGAAACGCGAGGCGTGGACGCCCCCGAAACTGGCCTTTCCGCCGACTCCGTGATGAGCAACTCCGCCGTGCCCGATGTGGCCTCCTCCAGTCCCATGCGGAAGATGCGGCAGGTGGAAACTGCCCATCAAAAACGAGAGCACGCTAAAGACAAATCCCACGGCAAAACAAAGGAGATAAAAATCCGCCCATGTCATACCGGCCTCCCATGCTCCGCGCGCGATGTCACGGATCGCGCTGCTTCAGGTTTGAGCGCTTCGAGCAGTCGCTCGGCGAGCCCCGGCGTGTCGAGGATCGCGCCGAGTAACAGAAAACACCGCCGCGTATCTTTGTGGCGCGCCGCTTTGATCAGAACTCCGCTCACTTCGGGATCGCTGGCAAAACGTTCCGAACCCTGCAAAAGCCACACGTCCAACTTTCCTTCCGTTGTGCGCAAATCTGAAGTCAGCTCGGTGTGATACCCCTCGGGGTCGTCAACCAGAAATCCCGGATGCACTTTAAAAAATCTTGCCAGCATTGTGCGAGTCGATTGCGTCATGTGCCGGCGAGAGCCATTTTCGATCTGCGAAATATACGACTGGCTGATGGTTTTGCCTATCTCTTTGCGGATGCCACGCACCAGTTCAAGCTGCGTCATCGGCCGGCCTAAGCCGCGCAGCGAGCCTTCCACCTCGCGCAGATAGCGGATTTTTTCGGCGACGCTCATAACTCAAATCGCGATATTTATATTGCAATTTGAAATACATGTCAAGAACTGAATTTACCGTCTTTTCAGAGGATTGCAGGGCCCGGAGGCCGGCTTGGCTGCCCACCGCGGCCAAGCGATATAGGCCGCGATCGCCTCGGTCAAGCGACCCAACGGACCACCTTTGGCACGATCAATGACCTTCGGTTCGGCCGAAGAAAGGGCGGGTCATAGCACAAAACTGGGGGCGGGAAGATTTCTCGATCACCTGCAATCAGCTTTTCGATCCCGAACGGTGTTCGTCACTGAAAACAAATGATTTCCCCGGAATTACACTAAGGTAACCTAGCAAGATTTATCCATCCGGGCGATTATGAATCTCCAGTGCTCCCGTCCGAGAAACGACCATGCCACAGAAGTTAATGGATGTGCTTATGCTTGGCCGCTGCTCCCACGAGTTTTCCTGGCCCCGCCGGGCTGCCGATGGTCACTATTACCAGGTCTGCCTGGTTTGCGCCGCTGAGTACAAATATGACTGGTCGACCATGCGTCGTACCGAGCGGGTGCAAACTGTTCCGGAACCGACCAACACCAGCCGACGTGGCCGGTCACACGCCAAGAAACCGACATGGGTTCCGAGGGCAAGGCGGCTCAAGCTGCATGCGCCAGTGCGCTACCGGGTCAAGAACTTGGGAAGCTGGTACGAAGGCGTTATCGAAAATTTGAGCCAGTCAGGGGTGCTATTGCATGGCCCGCAACGCCTGCCCGATAACACCCTGATCGAGATGGTCTTTGAGATGCCAGAGGAGATCTCCGGGCAGAAGAACAGCACAGTTCTATGCCAGGGACGGGTCATCCGCTCAAAAGATGGCCAGAACGGGGCTGAATCCGTCGCATTGGCAGCCTCGATTCTCGATTACAAGTTCCTGCGCCAAAACTGAGGACCCACGCTTGGGTTTCGGCAATCAGAAGCGCGGGCGGTCCAGTACCCAAGAAGCACCTCATATTCAAGGAGTTACGCCCGCGCAATTTTGCGCTGAAAACAACAACAATCCTGCATCAAAACCATTAGAATCGGGTTTATACCATCAGGAGTGATTCTTATGAAGGCGAGAGCTTCTCTCTACGTCGTGGTCCTTATCGCAGCCATCGCGTTGGCAGTCGGCTGCAACAAGGCTCCGAATGACGCACAGGTCAGCAGCGATATCCAAAGCAAACTCAACAGCGATTCTGGTCTGCAGGGCAAGCAGATCAGCGTGCAGTCTTCAAACGGTATAGTGACGTTATCCGGTTCGGTAGATAACGATGCGCAACGCGATGCCGCCGCTCGATACGCGTCGAGTGAGCCCGGTGTGCATCAGATTATCAACAACTTAAAGGTTCCTGAAGTTTCGGCTCCGGCGGAAACAGCTCAGGAGACGCCTGCTCCGGCGCCAAAGCCCTCGCCCAGGGCAAGACACGTCTCGCGCCCGCATAGAACACCGCCTCCGAGCGACAGCAGCATGAACGACGTCACTACGACGACGATGGCTTCATCGGCCCCGTCTGCGCCAATCAATCTGACGCCGCCGCCTCCGACAGGTCCGCCTCCGCCGCAGAAGGTGACGATCCCGTCCGGCACCACGTTGGCAGTTCGCTTGGTAGATACGCTCGATAGCGAAACTGCTACCGCTGGGCAAACATTCCACGCCACTTTGGACTCGCCGCTATCGGTGGATGGCGATGTTGTGATCCCATCTGGCTATGACGTAGAAGGCCACGTGGTAGATGTGCAAAGTGCGGGCAAATTCGCGGGAGAGCCGCTGCAGCGCGGGCGAGAGCGGCGCCGCCTCGGGCGGGCCTTCGCTGGCGCGGAGCGCATGCTCCGAGCACCCGGCGGCGAGTACTCCGTCGGTGCCGGGCTCTGGCTCGAGCCGGCGCTCGGCTCGCGCGCGGGCCCGCGAGCCGTTGAGGATACGGTTCCGGAGGCTCCGGGCCAGGTAAGCGGGCAACGATCGCGGGGACGATCCGTCCGAGGTGATGAGGTGAACGGCGACGTCGGCGAGGCAGTCGTCCACCAGCGAATCCCGCTCGCCCGCCTGCACGCCCAGCCGGCGCGCAGCGAGAAGCAGCCCCGGCCGGAATCGGAGGAAGAATTCGCGCAGCGCGCCCTCGTCCTCGCACCGAAGCGCCGCCACCAGCGCCTGGTCGCCCATGGTGCTGCGGCGCCCGGAGACCTGCCGCCATCGCGATCGCTGCTCGTCCACGCCACGCTCCCCCTCCACCGCCGGATTGCCGTTTCTCAGAGAGAGACACCGGCCGGCGACACGGCCGGTCAGCCGCCCCGGCCCGCTCGAGCGGCATGGTCCTCCATGCGGCGCTGGATGAAGCGCCGGAGCTCGTGCTGCACCTCGGCCATCTCCGGAGCGGGGAGGCCGCGGCCCATCCGTGCCCGGAGCGCCTCGGCGCGCGCGGGGGCGAGCCCGGCGCGCTCGGCGGTGCGCAGGAGCTGCTGCAGGTCCGGCTCGGCCCCGAGCCGGGCGCGGGCGCGCGTGGCCTTGGCCACCTCCTCGGCGCTCGGACGCAGCCGTGAGGCGAGGAAGCCCAGATTGGCCAGCGCGCGGCCGATGGCCGACGTCTCGGTGTTCTCCAGGCAGGCCACCGCGTTCACCTCGCCGTCGCCGACCCGCTCGGCCGCCCAGCCGGTGGCGGCCGGTTCCCGGTCTTCCGTCGCGCGGTAGACGGCGGCGCGGAAGA
>Ga0137403_10002643_pt1 | contig 21796 bp, 27 predicted proteins | sample CZOMad2_1_16fung_FD_122057 | JGI IMG/M metagenome (GOLD analysis project Ga0137403, IMG submission 122057) | Vadose zone soil fungal communities from Angelo Coast Range Reserve, California, USA - CZOMad2_1_16fungal (Hybrid Assembly) | ecosystem: Environmental > Terrestrial > Soil > Vadose zone...
CTCCTGCGGGCGGTCAATCACCACGCGGGACCGGTCGCGCTCGTCCACTTCGATGCGCACCTGGATACATGGGACACGTACTTCGGCGCCCCCTACACCCACGGCACGCCGTTTCGACGAGCGGCGGAGGAAGGCCTGTTCGTCGACGCGGGCTCCATGCACGTCGGCATCCGAGGTCCGCTCTATAGTCGCGACGATCTCGCGCGGGACGCCGCGCTGGGCTTCAAAATCGTGCACTGTGACGAGTTTCAGACCGGGGGTGGCGTGGGAGGTCGAGCGCATTCGCGCGTGTGTCGGACCGCTTCCGCTCTACCTGTCGATCGACATCGACGTGCTGGATCCGGCCCATGCGCCGGGGACCGGGACCCCGGAAATCGCGGGCATGACCACCCGGGAGCTGCTCAACGTGTTACGCGGGCTGGCGGGACTCCGCCTGGTCGCGGCGGACGTCGTCGAGGTCGCTCCGGCTTATGATCACGCCGAGATCACGTCGCTCGCGGCCGCCACCATCGTCTATGAGCTGATCAATCTGTTCGCCCGTCGCCCCCGGGAGGACCGTCAGAAGAAGGGGTGAGGCGAGCCGGTCATGTCGTGGGAGTGTGCCGGGCCAGGAAGTCGGTGACCCGGCGGATCGACTCGACGAGGTGCGTCGGGCTCCGCCAGTCCTTCTGGATCTCGAGGTTGGGGGCCAGGCGCGCGATCTCGGCGCTGGTCTCGGCCGGGTGGGGCTTGTCGCTGCCGGGCTGGAGCAGGAGCGGAGTCTGGCAGCGGCGGACGAACTCACGGCTCACCGAGAAGACGAAGTCGCCCCCGAACATGTTGTGGCCGAACCTCCGGATGGCGTCCTCGCTCACGGTGGAATCGCGCTCCCGCACGGTGGTGGCGAACCCGCGCACCGCGTCGTCCCAGGTGTCCCGGTTCTCGTGCAGGCCAATCGGGTTCTGCAGCACGGCGGCGCCGATGCGCTCGGGCGCCAGCTCGCACAGCGTCAGGCAGAAGGTGGCGCCGATGCAGCCGCCCATGACGTGGAAGCGTCGATGGCCGAGATGGTCCATGAGGGCCAGGTGATCGCCCGCGTACGTGTGCCACCCGTGGGTCTCGGTCACCGCGCCGCGCGAGCTCCCCGCGTTGCGCTGATCCATGCCGATCACGGTGAAGCGGCCGGCCAGATCGACCATGGGATTCATCCAGGGCGGCGGGGCGGCAGGATTGCTCGGGCTGTGACGCCAGTACTCGAGCTGCGAGCGCAGGCCACCCGGCGCGAAGAGCAGCAGCGGAAAGCCCGATCCGTGGACTTCATAGTGGATCAGGGCGTCAGGACGCGTGAAGACCGGCATCGTCATCCCCCCCGAGCAATAGTCACCGCGATTGCCGCGCCACGATAGCACCGTTGGGGGGCGCCGTTCCCGGTTAGAATCCCCCCGGGAGGAAGCCTACCCATGACAGAAGCCGTGACGCAGCTCGAACTCGACCAGCGCGTGTTCGATCTCTACGACGAGTACTGCCACGGTCGCATCGACCGCCGCGAATTCCTGCGGCTTGCCGCCCTGGTGGCGGGCGGCCTGGCGATGGCGCAGGCGCTGCTGCCGCGCTACGCCCAGGCGCAGACCATCTCCTTCACCGACGCCCGGATCAAGGCGCAGTACGTGACCTACCCGTCGCCCGGCGGCAACTCCGGACAGATGCGGGGGTACCTGGTGCAGCCCGCGGGCCCGGGGCCATTCCCGGCGGTGCTGGTGATTCACGAGAATCGCGGACTCAATCCCTATATCGAAGACGTGGCGCGCCGTGCCGCGGTCGAGGGCTTCGTGGCCCTCGCCCCCGACGGCCTCTTCCCGGTTGGTGGCTACCCCGGCAACGACGACGACGGCCGGACGCTGCAGGGCAATCTCGACCAGGCCAAGCTGCGGACCGACATGCTCAACAGTGCGATCGTTCTCAAGTCGCACAAGCTCTCGAACGGCAAGCTCGGCGTGACCGGCTTCTGCTGGGGCGGCAGCACGGTCAATTTCCTCGCGGTCACGCTGGGCAGTGACCTGCAGGCCGGCGTGCCGTTCTATGGCGCGGCGGCCGAGACCGCGGGCGTGCCGAAGATCAAGGCGCCCTTGCTGATCCAGTACGCCGAGACCGACCCGCGCATCAACGAGATGTGGCCCGCGTTCGAGACGGCGCTCAAGGCCGCCGGTGTGCCACACCAGATGCACATATACCCGGGCACCCAGCACGGCTTCCACAACAACTCGACGCCGCGCTACCACGAAGTGTCGGCGAAACTGGCGTGGGATCGCACCATCGCCTTCTTCAAGAAAAACCTGGCCGGATAGGCCGCCACGCGACATCGGAGGCGACACATGGCAAACGCCAGCACCGGACTTCAACTGCGTTCCACGGTGAAGAAGGACGGCACCCTCGAGCTCACGCTCGTCAGCATCGCCACCCCTGAGCCGAAGCCGGAGGAGGTGATCGTCCGCATCGATGCCTCCCCCATCAACCCCTCCGACCAGGGACTGCTGTTCGGCGGAGCCGACATGACCACCGCCAAGGCATCCGGCACGGCCGACAACCCCGCGGTGACGGCGAAGATCTCGCCGGCGGCGATGAAGGCGATGGCGGGCCGTCTCGATCAGGCCCTGCCCGTCGGCAACGAAGGGGCCGGCGTCGTCGTCCAGGCCGGGGCCTCTCCAGCGGCGCAGGCGCTGATGGGCAAGACCGTCGCCATCCTCGGCGGCGCCATGTACTCGCAGTACCGCTGCATCAAGGCCGTGCAGTGTCTGGTCTTGCCGGCGGGGACCACCCCGGCCGAGGGCGCCTCCTGCTTCGTCAATCCGCTCACCGCGCTCGGCATGGTCGCGACCATGCGCGCGGAGGGGCACAAGGCGCTCGTGCACACCGCGGCCGCCTCCAATCTCGGGCAGATGCTCAACAAGATCTGCATCAAGGACAGCGTCGGCCTGGTGAACATCGTGCGCAAGCAAGAGCACGCGGACGTCCTGAAGAAGATCGGCGCCACCCACGTGTGCAACTCGAGCTCGCCCACCTTCATGGACGACCTGATCGAGGCGCTCGTCGCCACCGGGGCCACGGTGGCCTTCGATGCCATCGGGGGCGGGACACTGGCGGGGCAGATCCTCACCGCGATGGAGATCGCGCTGAACAAGACGGCCAAGGAATACAGCCGCTACGGATCCACCACGCACAAGCAGGTCTACATCTACGGGGGCCTCGACCGCGGGCCGACCCAGTTCAACCGCGCCTTCGGCATGGCCTGGGGGATCGGCGGCTGGCTGCTCACCCCCTTCCTGCAGAAGATCGGCTTCGAGGCCGCTCAGAAGCTGCGCGAGCGGGTCGCGGCCGAGATCAAGACCACGTTCGCGAGCACGTACACCAAGGAAGTCTCCCTCGCCGGAGCCCTCCAGCTCGAGGCGATCGCGGTCTACGGCAAGCAGGCCACCGGCGAGAAGTACCTGATCAACCCGAACAAAGACGTTCGCGCGTGATCTGAATCACTCCACGACCGGAGGTCGGACGAACCAGACGAAGCCGAGCGCCATGAACAGCGCGAGGCTCGTGTACCACATGTATCGCCCGGCGTCCGCCTGCAGGCGATGGCCGGTCGCCACGACGGCCAGATCGGTGACGTAGAGGATCTCGCACGCGCCATTGCCGGTATCGTTCCGGGTCAGGCTCGTCCGCCGGGTGAAGATCTCCTGCCCGTTCTTCGTCACCGCGTAATCGACCAGCAGGCCGGTCATTCGAATCTGGTCGCCGACGTGAATCTCGCCGATCTGCCTGGCCATGGCACCCGTGGCCGGAATGAGGTGGTTGTTCGACGCCTTGTCAAGATTGAACGTCGGCGTGAGGACTCCGGACCAGCTGTAAGAACAGGTGAACTCCCCACTCGAGAACTTCACCTTTCGATACGATCCATTCGTGATGTTCTCGGCCCAGACGACACAGACGTCCTGGATATTGCCGGGATCCGCCTGGTGGTAGAGGTTGAACAGCGCGTCGCCGCGGTGCTGCGACACGACGAGTCCGGAGATATCGTAGGTGGCCCTGGGCGTGAGCGTGTACGTGTAGCCCTTGATGGTCGTGGTGAAGGCGTGTCCATCGCTGGCCGCCTGGAGCGGCTCCGCCTCCTTGTTCGCGCCCTCGATCCGGGAGATCTCCGGCAGGGGCACGTCGCGAACCGTGAGATAGATCGCGCCCACGACGCACAGGAGGACGGCGGCCGCGAGGTAGCGCTGGAGGATCCTATCTCCTCTGCTTCAAGAGCCAGTCGATGACGGCCAGCGGGTCCGGGTCGGCGGTGCCCGGGGGCGGCGCGCCTTCCGATGGCGGCGCGGGCGGTTGAGGCTGTGCCTGCTCTTGTGCACGGGCTGGTGCAGTCGGGCTCGCCGGCGTGGGTGTCTCGGCGATCGGCGAGCGTCGGGCAGGGCCCTCTCGCAGACGATCGGATCGGGACGAAGCTCGAGGTTCAGCCTGCTGAAGTCTCGTGCCCTCGTTCAAGGCCTGTCTGGCGCAGCCATTCGAACCGACGACGATCAGAAGCACGAGACACGCGCAACCTGCGGTGGACGTTGATGCCTCCTCACGAGCCTGCGACGTCGGCGGGGCCTGGGTCCGGGTGAGCGCATCTTAGCCGATCGATGCGCTCCCCGCCCAGCCAAGGTACCGGTCTTCCGCTCGACAAGCAGCCTATCTGGTAGTAATATAAGCCCGTTTCGACCCAACTCGTCCTGTCGGGAGGAAGCCCCTGATGGCAATCAGCTCCAGGATGATGGCCCTCATCCAGAAGATCGAAGCCGCCGACGCGAAGCACTTCGCTGGGCTCCGCGAGAGCGCGAAGCGGGACGCAGCCGCGAAGGTCAGCGCGAAGAAACGGGCCGCAGCCCGCTCCGCCGAAGCGCGCTCGGTCGCCAAAAAGCGAAAGGCATCATGACCCGGCCGCCCGTGTAGGAATTACACGGCGACTGTTTCCCGCCGCCGCGACGGCCGACCAGGCCTCGTGAGAAGTCGGCAAGTTTCAAGGCGTCGGCGGTTGGGCTTTCGCCTGAGGCGCGTGGCACGTGACTTGCTGCTTCGCGTAGACTACCTCTTATGAATACTGCCGGCTGGACGCGCGACTTCACTTCCTCCGTCATGCGTTTTCGCCAGCTGCTCCGGGCGCTGGGCTACTTCCGGCCTGACGCGGGGCGGATCGCCCTGACCTTGGGCCTGTTGCTCCTCGGCATCGGGCTCAACCTGCTCAAGCCCTGGCCTCTGGCACTCCTGGTCGACAGCATCCTCGGGAGCAAGCCCTTCCCGGCGTGGCTGCCCGATGGGCCGCAGGCCTGGGGACAGCCCGCCCAGCTCACCGCCATCATCGCGGCGGCGCTCGGGCTTCATCTGGTCCACGCCGCCGCATGCGCCGGGCACGCGTACCTCTCGATCGGCGTGGGGCTCCGCGGCCTGCGGCGGGTCCGCGATGACGTCTTCGGCTGGCTCCAGCGCCTCTCGCTGCGCTACCACCACGGCACCGAGGCGGGGGACATCATCTTCCGGGCCGGGACGGACACGTGCGCCTTTCAGATCCTGTTCCTGCAGGGGCTGCTGACCTTCATCAGCGCCACCGGCACGCTCCTGTTCATGGCGGTCGCGATGGCCCAGCTGAACCTGCGCCTCGCCGCGGTGGCCATGGTCGCGGTGCCGATCCTGCTGCTGTCGATCAAGGTCTTCGGGCGGGCGATGCGGGTGCGGGGCACCGCCGCCCAGCAAGCCGAGGGCAAGGTCTACGCGCTCATCCACCAGGGGATCACCGCCCTGCCGCTGATTCAGAGCCATGCGCGCGAGGACCACGAGCGGCAGCGCTTCACCGCGCACACGGAAGCGGCGCGGCAGCAGAAGATGGCGCAGCAGGGTCTCGAGGTCTTCTACTGGGGCTCGATCTCGGTGATCCTGAGCGCGTGCACGCTCGGGGTGACCTGGGTGGGCGCTCAGCAGGTGCTGGCCGCGAACATGACGGTGGGGGAGCTGCTGGTCTTTCTCGCCTACGTTGCCCAGCTCTTCGAGCCGCTCCATCAGCTCTCGCAGGTCGGCGCCACGCTGTCGAGCGCGAGCGCGAGCACGCGGCGGGTGTTCGAGATCCTGGACACCCCCGAGGAAGTGAAGGACCGCGCCGAGGCGCGCCCGGTCTGCCAGGGACGGGACCTCGACGCGCAGGCGGGACTACCCTCGTCGGCCGACCACATGTTCGCCGGCGCCGGGGGCGGGCCCGCCGGGCTCCCGCGCCCGCCGCTCCCGGTCTATGGCAACATCACCTACGACGACGTCTCCTTCACGTACGAGACCTCGCGGCCGGTGCTGCGCCACATGAGCTTCAAGCTCCTCGCCGGCACGTCGGCGGCCATCATCGGCCCGAGCGGCGCCGGCAAGACGACGCTGTTGAACCTGCTGCCACGGTTCTTCGATCCGACGAGGGGCGCGGTGCTGCTGGAAGGCGTGGACCTGCGCGACCTCCGCCTGGAGGACCTGCGGGCGCAGATCGCCCTGGTCCTGCAGGAGCCGATCATCCTGCCCACTACCGTGGCCGAGAACATCTCCTACGGGAAGCCCCAGGCGACGATGGAGGAGATCGAGGTCGCCGCCCACGCCGCGCGTGCCGACGAGCTCATCGAGAAGCTGCCCCAGCACTATCGAACGGTCATCGGGGACGGGGGCGCGCACTTGAGCGTGAGAGAGAAGCAGCGGATCAACCTGGCCCGGGCGTTTCTGAAGGACGCGCCTATCCTCTTGATGGACGAGCCGACGAGCGCGCTCGACGTGGAGAGTGAGGCCCAGGTCGTGGCCAGCCTCTTCGCGCTGATGCGCGGGCGCACGACGCTGATGGTCGCCCACCGACTCACCACCATCCGGCGGGTCGACAAGATCCTGGTCGTGGACAACGGCAGCCTGACCGAGATGGGCGCCCCCGAAGATCTCCTCGCCGAGCAGGGCTACTACGCGCGGGTGGTCGGCGGCCAGCTCGATCTCTAAGCCCTCAGCGCACGCCCCGCTCGCGCTCCGCGGCCTCGCGCTCTCTCTGTTGACGCTCCCGGTCTCGCGTGGCCTGGTCCCGCTGCCATCTCGCTCGCTCTTTCTCCCGCGCCTCGAGCCAGCCGACCTTCTCGAGCACGCCCGACTGCGACACGAGCATGGTCGTCGTCTCGGCAACCTCGATCACCCGCGCCAGGCTGGCATTGGCGCGCTCGAGGTTCTTTTGCAAGGTCGCGGTGGACTCGCGGAGCTTCCTGCGCTCCGCCCCTTCCGCTCCCCACTCGCCCAGGACGACGTCGAGATACTCGCCCTGCTCTCGGGACACGTCGCTCAATGCCCTCGCGCCACCGGACGCCCTCTCCGCGGTGTCGGCTAGGCTCCGGGCCTTGCCGCCGCCCTTCAGGGAGCTCCGGATTCCGGTGATCCGGTCCCGCGTGATCTTGTCCGCGCGTTTCTCCGGATCCGCCGGAGCCCCGCGCTCCCTTGCCTCGATCTCGGTGATCCGCTTGGCCTGAGCCCTGAGCTTGCTGTCGTAGTTCTCGCGCATGGTCTCCCACTCTCCGGCGAGCCCGTCCGGGACCGCGACGAGTGACAGCAGAAGGCCGGCCATCAGAGTGCGCAGACATCCTCTCCCGGTACCGACGTGTCTCCCGGTGCTGCCGTGTCTCCCGGTGCCGCGGTGGAGCATCGCCAGCCTCACTTGAGCTTGTTGACCTTGCCTTGAATGGTGTCGAGCCGTTTCGCCAGCTCCTTGAGCTGCCCGGCCAGAGTCCCCGAGAGCTGGCGCATGGTCTCTTCCAGCCTTGCCGAGCTCGCGGACAGCTCCTGGCTAGCCGTCGCCACTTTCCGTATACCGCCTGCGCTCTCGACGATCAATTCGTGATTGAGCCAGCCGAGCTGGGCCGTCTGCAGCATGAACTTGCGAACCGCCGCCAGGTCCTCGGCGAGCGAGCTCAACGAGGTCTGCAGGTCCGCGCGCGCGGCGGCCAGCGACGCATCCGCCTCCCGCTTCGACTCGGCGAGCTCGCGCTGGACGGTGCCCAGTCGCTCCTCGAGGCTCCGGTGCTCGTCGCGCAGGGCGGTCTCCAGAGCGGCCAGGGACGACCGCAGGGCCCCTTGTTGTTGAAGAACGCTCGTGGTTACGGTCTCGGGAGCCTTGGGTACGTCCGCTCGATGCACGAAGGTGAGCACCGGCGGCGCCGACACGCGCCCCGATCCGCTCTCCGGCGACGTGGTGTACCGCGACCAGGCATCGGCCGGACTGTCGCCCGGCAGGACGACCAGCCGGCCATCCTTGGCGTCGAGAAAGGCCAGGGCGCCCACGTTCCCGGATTGCCTGATGGCGGCGTGTATGGCGTCGGCGTGGGCCGCGAGCGCTCGGTCACGGTCCTTGATGGCCACCGCTTGCGCCTCCGGCATCAGCGAGGGGCTCGCGCAACCGACGACCACCAACGCGAGGCCCATCAGGGGCAGACCCGAGCCCAGCACGGCCGGGGTTTCCCGCCGTATGCGTCCGAGCAGCCCGAGTAGCAGTTGGCGCATCGCTGAGCTCTCCGTCACCTAAGTATGACGTGAACGAGCATTGGTTGCGAGACGACCACCCCCGCAGAGGGGAGGGTCCAGTCTATCCTTCTCGGGTATTCCCCGACGAGTCCTGTAAAATCGCTACGTGAGATCTCACTATGGATCTTGCCGCCAAGTGTTTCAAGCGGATGCCTTCGACGGCTCACGACCCCCCCGAGACCGCGGCCGCATCCCTCTGACGCAGCACGGTCGCTTCGAGAGAGACGGTCGCGGTCGGAGACGCAACAAGACGGAGTCTCCGGTGACGGCTCGTGGGTAGGAATGACCCGGGCGCCCCCCTCCCCACGCCCTCCGAGGGTCCGGCCAGAATCAGCCTGCGCCGAACGCTTCCCAGCGCATGGGCCATGATCCGCCCGTACTGGTTCTCGGATGACCGGTGGGCCGCCCGGGGCCTTCTGCTCGCCGTCGTGCTTCTCACACTCGGCATGGTCTACCTCACGGTTCTCCTGAATCAGTGGAACAACGCCTTCTACACCGCGCTCCAAGACAAGGACCTGGTGGCCTTTCGCAGGCAGCTGTTCCGGGTCACGTGGCTGATCTGCATCTTCATCTTCCTTGCCGTGTACCAGGTTTATCTGAACCAGATGCTCGAGATCCGCTGGCGACGCTGGCTGACCGACCGCTACCTCCGCGCCTGGCTGGCCGACGGAGCCTACTATCGGATGCAGCTCGTGACGCGGCAGACCGACAACCCGGACCAGCGCATCGCGGAAGATGTGCAACTCCTCGCCGCCCACACGCTCGGCCTTTTCACCGGGGGCTTGCGCGCGATCGTCACGCTGGTAACCTTCGTGGCCATCCTCTGGGGGCTGTCCGGAAAGCTCACCATCCCGATGGGCGAGACGTCCCTCACCCTACCCGGCTACATGGTCTGGGTGGCCGTTTTCTACGCGCTCGCCGGCACCTGGATAACGGACTTGCTCGGCCGCCCACTCGTCCGGCTCAACTTCGATCGGCAGCGGTACGAAGCCAACTTCCGGTTCAGCCTCGTCCGCTTCCGCGAGAACACCGAGGGAGTGGCCCTGTACCGCGGCGAGACGGACGAGTTCCGTGGCTTTCGCCAACGGTTCGAGGACGTGGTGGGCAACTGGTGGGGCATCATGCGCCGGCAGAAGCGGATGAGCTACTTCACGTCCGGCTACGGGCTGGGGGCGTGGATCGTCCCGTCGATCGTCGCGGCGCCCCGCTACTTCCGCGGCGAGCTCGGGCTCGGCGGTCTCATGCAGACGAGCCAGGCCTTCCAGCAGGTCCAGGATGCGCTCAGCTTCTTCGTCCAGTCATACAAGGAGATCGCGGCGTGGTGTGCCGTGGTCGAGCGGCTCGCCGACTTCGAACGCGCGCTCGAGCACGTGCGCCGGCAGGCGAGCGATGGCGGTGTCCGGCGCACCGAGGGGCGTCCCACGCAACTGACCGTGGAAGGGGTCGATCTCAATCTCCCCGACGGCCAGCCGCTCATATCGCACATCAACCTCTCGCTCGTGCCCGGGGAGACCGTGCTCCTGGGGGGCGCGTCGGGCTCGGGAAAGAGCACGCTCTTCCGTGCCATCGCCGGCATCTGGCCGTTCGGGCGCGGCGAGATCCACGTGCCGCAGGGGGCCCGGGTCCTCTTTCTCCCGCAGCGGCCGTACCTGCCGATCGGCGTGCTCCGCGACGTGGTGAGCTATCCGATGCCCGCGGACGGGGTGGACGACAAGACGCTGCGCGAGGCGCTCGAGGCCGTGGGACTCACGGCGCTCGGCGGGCGGCTCGACGAGACCGCCCACTGGGCGCTCCAGCTTTCCCCCGGCGAGCAGCAGCGCATCGCCTTCGCGCGGGCCCTGGTCCAGAAGCCCGACTGGCTCTTTCTCGACGAGGCGACCTCGGCGCTGGACGAGGAGACGGAGGAAAGCCTCTATCGGCTGGTGCGCGAGCGCCTCCCGAAAGCGATGGTGTTCAGCATCGGCCATCGGACGACACTGGGTCCCTTCCACGCGCGCCGGCTCATGGTCGAGCCCAGTGCTAGCGGGCCCGCCTCCATCGTGGAAAAGCCTGCGGCCCGTGACGGCGCATAGGCCGGACACACATTTTTTGACACCTGCCAGTCCAGATTTGTCGATCTCGGCTCCCTCAAACGACTAGCTGATAGACATGGTGACCCCCACCAGTGAACCCGGCCCGAACAGGAGACGACCATGCTAGTCGGTCAAAAGATTACCGCCTGCCTATGGTTCGATGATCAGGCCGAGGCAGCCGTTACGTTCTATACCGGCATCTTCAGGAACTCCAAGGTCGTAAGCGTGTCTCGTTACGGAGAAGCTGGGCATGAGATCCACGGGAAACCCGCGGGAACCGTACTGACCGTGGCCTTCGAGCTCGAGGGGCAGGTGTTCACCGCACTCAACGGCGGCCCCGTGTTCAAGTTCAGCGAGGCCATCTCCTTCCAGGTCGATTGCGAGACGCAGGAAGAAGTGGACTACTACTGGGAGAAGCTGTCCGAGGGCGGCGATCCAAAGGCACAGCAGTGCGGCTGGCTCAAGGACAAGTATGGCGTTTCCTGGCAGGTTGTCCCCAGGGTCTTGGTCGCGATGATGTCCGACCCCGATTCGGAGAAATCTGGGCGGGCCATGGAAGCCATGCTTCAAATGAAGAAGATCGATATCGCTGCACTAAAGCGGGCATATAGGGGATAGGATCCGCCGGAAGTTCAAGCCGCAGAATCTGTGACCGTGATGCTCGCCGTGCACTCGGATTACGACTACGTTACCGTAAGTCTCAATGGCCTCGGCGCACATAGCTGACCAAGAGCCCGGCCGCTGTGAAGTCGTGAGCACGCGGATGTTCGCCGCGCCGCGCGAACTCGTGTTCGAGGCGTTCAGTAACCCGGACCACCTCGTGCATTGGTGGGGGCCAAAGGGCTTCACGAACACGTTCAACGAGTTCGACCTGCGACCCGGCGGCGCATGGCGCTTCGTTATGCACGGCCCCGACGGCGTGGACTACCAGATTGCGAAAGACTTCGTCGAGGTCGTGAAGCCGGAGCGGATCGTGCTTCAGCACCTGGGGCCGGTGCATCGGTTTCGGATGACGATGAGCTTTGCGGAGCATTCCGGGAAGACTGAGCTCACGTGGTGCATGCGCTTCGAGTCAGCGGCCGAGGCCACGAAGGTGAGGAGCTTCATCACCGAGGCCAATGAGCAAAACTTTGACCGGCTCCAGGAATACCTGGCCACCTTGTCATGAGCGCCCTCGCGGCGCGGGTGAGAAGGATCGCGCTGGTCGCCGTTGCTGCCCTGCTCACGCCGGGTCTGGCGCCCGCCGGCGGGGTCGAAGCGGCAGACGGACCTGGGCGCCCAAGTGTTCCGAAAGTCCCCTATGAGGACCACGGGGCGTGTCCCTTCGAGTGCTGCACCTACCGCACGTGGACGGTGAACGCGGAGACACCGGTCCGCACTGATCGTCGGGACAATGCGCCCGTGGCCTTTCGAGTCCGCGCGGGCGAGCAAGTGGATGGCCTCACCGGCGTCGTGGTCACCACGAAGTTGGGGAGGGCAACGATCCGGGAGCCGATCGTCGTCGACTCGGACAAGCTCGAGCTGAGACCCGGTGAAGCGGTTCACGTCGTCAACTATATCGGCGAGGGCGTGTGGAAGATCTGGGCGCGCGGACGACTCTACCACCTCGAGATCGCGGGTAAGGAGGAGACATGCGGGGGGCCCGCGCCCGGTCCCTGTGCCGCCCAGATCGTCGAGGAACCGAAGACAGTGTGGTGGGCGAAGGTGCGGAATCGCACTGGGCAAGAAGGATGGACGCGGCAGTTGGATCGTTTCGATAACATCGACGCTTGCGGTTAGGATCGCGTGGCATGCACGTGCTCGTCAACGGTGTGCGGCTCTTCTTCGATGTCGAGGGCTCCCGCCTGGTGCCCGACGGTCCCGCCATGCGGGAGAAGCCGACGGTCGTTCTCCTCCACGGCGGTCCCGGGATCGACCACTCGATCTACCGACCCTTGCTCTCGTCCCTCGCCGATATCGCCCAGGTCGTGTTCGTGGACCAGCGCGGGAACGGCCGCAGCGATCCCGGCCCGCAAGAGAGCTGGACCCTGGCCCAGTGGGGCGACGACGTGCGTGCCTTCTGCGAGGCGCTCGGTATCGGGCGGCCGATCGTCCTGGGTATGTCGTTCGGCGGGACGGTGGCCCTGGCGTATGCCACCCGCCATCCGGCCCACCCCGCCAAGCTGATTCTCGGGAACACCGAGGCCGCCGGCGGGACCTATCGGGAGCGTCGGGTAACGCTGTTCGAGCGCTTCGGCGGACCGGAGGTCGGCGCCCTGGCTCGCCGCCGATTCCTCGACGGGCACACGGACGGAGCCACGCTGGAGGCCTGGGCCCGCCTCGCCTTCCCTCTCTACAGCCGGACCCCGCGCGATCCTGACGTGATCCGACGCGCCCTCCGGCACCCCGAGGTCACCCGTTGGTTCACGCGGCCCGGTGGCGAGGGGCACACGTTCAACTTCTTCCCGGCCCTTTCGCAGATTCAGTGTCCGACCCTCGTACTGGGCGGGGAGGAAGACCCCATGACGCCGATCGAGTGTCAGGCGGATATCGCCGCGGCGCTGCCGGCGCCGCTGGTCCGGTTCGAGCGCTTTCCGGGGTGCGGGCACACCGTGCTCGTCGACGCACCCGAGCGCGCCATGGCCGTGATCCGGGACTTCATCGTTACGAGCATCTGAGGGGAGAGGTCTATGGCCAGCCAATCACTGCGCGATGACCGGGGTGCGCAAACGCGATTATCCCAGGCGGAGGCGCTCGTCGGCTCGGCGCGGCTTTTTCTGTTCGATAGCATCGACCGGCTCTGGAATGACGTGTTGGCCGGACGCGAGGCACCGATGCCGGCACGGGCCCAGGTGCGCCTTGCCAGCTGGCACGCCGTGACCAGCGCCACCCAGGCGGTGGACCTCATCTATCTCACCGGCGGTGCGACCTCCCTGTATGTAACCTGCCCGCTGGAACGCGCCTTTCGCGATGTGCACGCTATGACTCAGCACATCGCCGTCCATCCGCGCATCCTAGAGATGACGGGCCGGGTGCTCTTCGGACTGGAACCAGAAATCCCGCTGATGGTGTAATGCCGGCGTACCGCGCGCCCTGGAGTACGGCCGGGTTTATGGAGAGGAGAGACGCCTGTGATCACGTGCTACCTCCGGTACGTCATTGACCCCTACAAGGTCGACGATTTCGAGCGCTATGTCCGGATGATCATGCCCCTGGCGGCGAAGTACGGCGGCACGCAGCATGGGGCCTTTCTGCCCCACGAGGGGCCGAACAATATTGCGGTGCAGTTGTTCAGCTTCCCGTCCTTGGCTGAATACGAGCGGTACCGGACGGCCGTCCGGCAGGACGAGGTTGCGCTGGCGGCCTGGCGCTTCCAGGAAGAGACACGCTGTGTCGTGAGCTTCGAGCGGAGCTTCTTGCGCCCCCTCCTCGAGGAAGAGAGCATCTAGAGGACATGGACACCGAGGAAGCGCGCGCGGTGCTGACCGAGCAGCTTCAGCCCTATCGCGGCATGGGCTACAAGGCCCTCCAGCGCCTGCTGGCGGAGCCGGATATCTTCGAGATTCGGGGCCCATCGGAGGTTTCTTACCGCCTCCAGATCGAAGCGGTGTGGGACGACCGGCCGGGCGGCAATCTGCGGGTGTTCGGCCTCCTCGAGGACGGCGAGGGCTCCGGCGCCCGGGCGCCGCTGACGGAGGAGTTCATCGTCGCGTCCACGGGCGCGATCATCGGCAAGGGGGGACAAGTGAGGCGTGCACCCCCGTGACGCCGAGATATCCTGACGCCATGAAAACCTCGCTCGGCATCATCGTCACTCTCGTGCTCCTCCTGATGGGCGCTCCGGCGCCGGCGCAGGAGGCGGAGCTCACCCGGCCCAGTCTCCTCCTGCAGGGAGTCCTCAAGAGCATGCCCCGGGGCGAGCGGCAGGAGGTGCGCGTCCTCGCGGCCAGCTTGAAGCCGGGGGAACGGACGGTGTTGGACACTCCCTTCCTGGACCCCATCCGCTAGCCTCCGATGGACCCCGCCCAGCTCCTCGCCAGGACCTACGCCGCGTTCAACACGCGCGATATCGACGGCGCGCTCGCCGCGATGCATCCCGCCGTGGACTGGCCCAATGGTATGGAGGGCGGCACCGTCCACGGGCACGCGGCCATCCGTGCGTACTGGACGCGGCAGTGGGAGCTCATCGATCCGAGTGTCGAGCCCACGCGCTTCGTGCCGATGCCGGACGGTCGGCTGGCGGTGGAGGTCCATCAGGTGGTGCGGGACCTCGCCGGCGCGGCGCTCAAGGACGAGATGGTCCGACACGTGTACGCGTTCGAGGATGGCCTCATCAGGGCGATGGAGATCCGCACCGGCGAGTAGGCGCATGCCGCACACCTACCTCGCGGGGCGCGTGACCGCCACCGTCGGCGACATCACGCGGGAGCGCGTCGACGCCATCGTGAACGCGGCGAACGCGTCGCTGCTGGGCGGCGGCGGGGTGGATGGCGCCATCCATGCGCAGGGCGGGCCTCAGATCCTCGCCGAGTGCCAGGCCCTGCGCCAGACGACATTTCCGTCAGGCCTGCCCACCGGCGAGGTTGCCCTCACGACGGGGGGGCGGCTCCCCGCGCGCTACGTCATCCACACGGTGGGACCGGTCTATGGCCGGCACGCCGGGCAGGAGGCCGTTCTCCTCGCGGCATGCTATCGGCGATCGATCGCGCTGGCGCAGGGGCGGGGCTTCGAGTCCCTCGCGTTCCCCGCCATCTCCACCGGTGTCTTCGGCTATCCGCGCGCCGAAGCGGCCGCCGTCGCCTCCGCCGCGCTGGCCGATACCCTCAGCGTCCCCGGGAGCCTGCGCGACGTCCGCCTCGTCTTCTATTCCGCCGCGGACCTGGCCGCGTTCGTGGAGCATCAGCGCTTCTAGCTGAGGTATCTTCGCGGGAGATGGCGACGCGAAGGCAGTTCCTGCTGGCCCTGGGCGCGGGCGCCGCCCTGACCGCGCCGGGCGTGGAGCTCGCGCGGGCGGCCGGCCCGCGGCGCATCGGCGTCCTGCTGCCGGCGACCCGGGAGGGATTCGATAGCCGGGTGGAGGCCCTCCGGGCCGGCCTTCGCGAGCTGGGCCATGTCGAGGGCAAGTCCATTGCCTACGAATACCGCGCGGCGGACGGGAAGTACGAGCGGCTCCCCGCACTCGCGGCGGAGCTGATCGGCCTCAAGGTGGATGTGCTGGTCACTGCTGGCACGCCGGGGGCCCTCGCCTTGAAGGGGGCGACCGCGACGATCCCCATCGTGATCGCCACCATCGCGGATCCGATCGTCACCGGCATCGTGCCGAGTCTCGCGCGGCCCGGCGGCAACATCACCGGCTTGATGTTCGTCGTGGCCGAGCTGAACGCGAAGCGGCTGGAGTTCCTCAAGCAGGCGCTGCCCCGGTTGAAGCGGGTCGCCGTCCTCATGAACCCCGACAATACGGCCATGGCGCCCGTGCAGCGCGAGATGGCACAAGCCGGCGCCAAGCTCGGGGTCGAGATCGTGCGCTTCGACGTGCGCGCCCCGGACGACTTCGAGGGGGCGTTTGCCGGAATCGCGGCGAAGCGCACCGACGCGGTGGTGATCGTGGAGGACGGGATGCTGAACGTCAACGCGTCCCGGCTCGGCGCCCTGGCGACGGCGAAGCGCCTGCCCTCGATCGGGGTGGACGAGGTCGCCGACGGCGGCGGGCTCCTGGCCTACGGCGTCAACCAGCCGGAGATGTTCCGTCGCGCCGCCGCCTACGTGGACAAGATCCTCAAGGGCGCCAAGCCGGCGGATCTGCCCATCGAGCGCTCGTCCACGTTCAGCTTGGTCCTCAACCTCAAGACGGCGCGCCAGCTCGCTCTCGCCGTACCCCCCGAGATCCGGCTCCGCGCCGACCGCGTGATCGAGTGAGCGCGCGCCGGTGAGCGGGCGCTCCCGCTAGACGGGCCAGGCCTCGCGCCGCCAGCCCATGTCCCAGAACATCCACTCGTAGCGGCTGGTGGCGAGGAAGTGGCGGCGCATCGCGTCCCGCTCGGGCTCGCCGACGCGCGCGGCCATGGCATTGGTGGCGGCCAGCACCGCCTCCACCAGCGCGCCGAACTCGCCCGAGGCATAGGTGCCGATCCAGCGCGTGTAGAGCGGATCGGACGAGCCGCGCTGCTCCAGCTCCTTGCCCACCTCCCAGTAGATCCAGTAGCAGGGCAAGAGCGCGGCCATGTTCTCGTGAAAGGGCGCCCCGTACGCGACGGCCAGCAGGTAGCTCGTATAGGCGAGGTTGGTGGGGGCCGGCGGCGTGGCCGCCACCGCCTCGGGGGACAGGCCGAACTCGGCGAAGAAGCCCTCGTGGAGCGCCCGCTCCACCTTCAGCGCGCCCGCCGCGTGCTCGTTGAACATGATGATCCAGTCGTCCTGGGGGGCGCGGGCAGCGGCGATCGAGAGCGCTCGGGCAAAGTCGCGGAGGTAGAGCGCGTCCTGCACGGCATAGAACTGGAAGGACTCCCGTGGGAGCGAGCCGTCGGTGAGCCCTGCCACGAAGGGATGGCGGAGAATGGCGGTGTAGATCGGCGCGATGGAGCGCCACAGCTCGGTGGTGAAGGTCGCGGAAGCAGTCATGGTCGAGCCCGGGCTGGTATTCTACCGCCGATGCCCACCATCATGACGCACGCGGTGGCGGCCTGGGGCCTCGGCCGCGTGCTCACGCGCTTCCGCCGCCTGCCCGTCCATCTCTGGCTACTCGCCGCGGGGCTGGCGATGCTTCCCGACCTCGACGTGCTGGCCGGCCCGCTGGGCATTCCGTGGGGCTCGCCCTGGGCGCATCGCGGGCTCACGCACTCGCTCACCGCCGCCGTCCTGGTGAGCCTGACCGTGGCCGTTCTCGCGCATCGCCGGACCGGCCTCCGTCTCTCCGCGTGCTGGAGCCTCCTCGCGGTCGCCATGGCCTCGCACGGGGTCCTCGACGCCCTGACCGACGGCGGCTCCGGCGTGGCATTCCTCGCGCCCTTCGACGACACGCGCTACTTCTTTCCCTGGCAGCCGATCCGCGTGTCGCCCTTCTGGCGGGGGTTCTTCACCTCGCGCGGGCTGGAAACGCTCGCGAGCGAGGCGGCCTGGGTCTGGCTGCCGCTCGCGATCCTGGTGACGGCGGCCTGGCTGGTGAGACCATACCGGACGCCATGACGCGGCCCCACTCGCCCGCCTGAGGGCCGCCCATGGGCCAGCCCGTCCAGATCGCCGGCGCCATCCTCATCCTGGTGGCCTTCGTGCTCGCGCAGTTCCGCCTGCTCAAGCCGGACGCCTACGGATACTTGTGGCCGAACTTCGTCGGCTCCGTCGTCCTCACGGTAGACGCCTGGCATGGGCAGCAGTGGGGCTTCGTGCTGCTGGAGGGCGTATGGGCGCTGGTCTCGCTCTGGAGTCTCCTCGCCAAGCTTCGCGGAGGGCGCGCCACCTCCGGGCATTGACAGTCACGGCCGGGACGCCTAGCATTCCCGTCGTCCCCTGCCGCTGCCATGAAGAGACCCTGGAAGGTGCACTGGCCCCTCGGACTGGACGAGACGTCCAGCCTCCTGCCCTGATGGCGCGCGCGCGGCGACGGACGCGGCGGCCACCGTCGCGGCGGCCGCGGGCGCTCAAGCCGGTGCGGCTGCCCAGGGCGGCCGCCAAGCTCATTCGCTGGGAGCGCGTGTGTCGGATCGCCACCGTCGGCGGCACCGGGATGCCGCACCTGGTGCCGGTTTGCCACGTGCTCGACGACGGCAAGATCTATTTCGGCTCGGGCACCGACGGGCGCAAGGTGCTGAACCTGCGCGCCAACCCGGAGCTCGCGTTGACGGTGGACCACTACAGCGAGGATTGGGACGCGCTGCGCGGCGTGATGGTGCAGGGAACGGCGGCGCTCATCGAGCGCGGGCCCCGCTTCCGCCGCATCCGCCGGCTGCTCTACGCCAAGTACCCGCAGTATCCCCTCGAGGCCGCCCTCGGGGACGACGACTCCGTGATGATCGAGCTGACGCCCACCCATGTCTTCACCTGGGGGTTCGATTGAGCGCCCGTTCCCGGGCGGAAGAGACCGGAGCATGAAAGCCGCGGTGATGGAGGAGGTCCGGAAGCCGCTGGTCGTCCGGGAGATGCCCGATCCGAAGATCTTCCCCGGGGGCGCCGTCGTCCGCGTGGAGGCCAACGGCATTTGCCGCAGCGACTGGCATGCCTGGGTAGGGGACTGGAGCTGGTTCGGCCTGAAGCTGAATTTTCCCCATGTGCTGGGGCACGAGTTCTGCGGGGTGGTGGAGGAGGTGGGCGAGGGCGTCACGCGCGTCCGCCGCGGGCAGCGCGTGCTCGTGCCCTTCAGCCAGGGGGAGGGCCACTGCGACTACTGCCGCGCCGGCCAGCCGCATCTGTGCGACATGCGGGTGACGCCGGGCATCGCCTACTGGGGCGGGTTCGGGCGGCTGGTGGGCGTGCCCTTCGCCGACGTGAACCTGGTGCCGCTGCCGGACTCCATCGGCTTCACCGAGGCGGCGAGCATGGGCTGCCGCTACATGACGTCCTTCCACGCGCTGGTGGACCGGGCGCAGGTGCGCGCCGGCGAGTGGGTGGCCGTGCACGGCTGCGGCGGCATCGGGCTCTCCGCGGTGCAGATCGCCAGCGCGCTGGGCGCCAGCGTGATCGGTGTGGACATCACCGACGACAAGCTCGCGCTGGCCAAGGCGGTAGGCGCGGTGGCCACCGTGAACGCCAGGACGGACAATGCCCTCAAGGCCATCGCCGATCTCACCGGCGGGGGCGCGCACGTGTCGGTGGACGCCCTCGGCGTGGCCGCCACCTGCCAGGCCTCGGTGATGTCCCTCCGGAAAGGGGGTCGGCACGTGCAGATCGGGCTCACCTCCTCCGCGGAAAAGGGCATGGTGCCCATTCCCATCGACCTCCTCGTGCTCAAGGAGGCGAGCATGATCGGCTCCTACGGCATGCCGGCGCCGCGGTTCGACGCCATGCTCCAGATGGTGCAGTCGGGCAAGCTGGCGCCCGGCAAGCTGGTGAGCCGGACGGTGCCGCTGGAAGAGGCGGGCAGCGTGCTCGCCTCGATGGACAGCTTCGCCACCGTCGGCGTCACCGTCATCGACCGGTACTAGGATCGTCCGGCACCACGCTCGGGGCTCAGAGGAGACGCGCGGCATCGAGATCACGGTCAACGGCAAGCGGCACCAGGTGGCGGCGGCGCCCGACACGCCGCTTCTCTACGTGCTGCGCAATGAGCTGGGCCTCCGTGGACCCCGCTTCGGCTGCGGGCTCTCCCAGTGCGGCGCGTGCACCGTGCACGTGGACGGCCGCGCGGTGCGCTCGTGCGGCGTACCGGTCTCCACGGTGGCGGGGGCGGCCGTCACCACGCTGGAAGGATTGGGGACGCCGGCGCGGCCCCATCCGTTGCAGCAGGCCTTCATCGACGCCCAGGCCGCCCAGTGCGGCTTCTGCATCAACGGCATGATCATGACCGCGGCGGCGCTCCTCGCCGCGAACCCGAAGCCCGACGAGGGCGAGCTGCGCGGCGCGCTCGCCGGCAATCTCTGCCGCTGCGGCACGCACAACCGGATCGTCCGCGCGATCCAGCGGGCTGCAAAGGAGATGTCGCCATGAGCGCCGGGAACAGCCAAGGCATCACGCGGCGCCGATTCCTCGAGCAAGCCGCGGCGCTCACGGTCGGCTTCACCCTCGCGCCGCTCGCTCGCGGGCTCGCCCAGGCGCCTTCGCCGCTGCCGGGAAGCTTGCAGAAGAACCGCATGCTCGACGGCTGGCTGCGCATCAACCCCAACGGGACGGTGACCGCGTTCACCGGCAAGGTGGAGATCGGCCAGGGCATCGTGACGGCGCTCGCCCAGATCGCCGGCGACGAGCTCGACGTCGACCTCGCGCGGATCGAGATGATCTCCGGTGACACTTCCCGCACTCCCGACGAAGGCGTCACCTCCGGCAGCCGCTCGATCGAGGAATCGGGCTCGGCCCTGCGCTTCGCCTGCGCCGAGGCGCGCGCCCTCTTGCTGGAGGCGGCCGCCGCGAAGCTCGGCGAGCCGGCCTCCTCGCTGCGCGTCGAGGACGGCGTCGTCCTCGCGCCCGGCGGCGGGCGCGCCACCTACTGGGAGCTCACCACCGAAGCGATGCTCAAGCGCGAGGCCACGGCCAAGGCGAAGCCCAAGCCCCCCTCCCAGCACCGCCTCATCGGCAAGAGCGTCCCGCGCCGCGACATCCCTGCCAAGGTGACGGGCGGCGCGGCTTACGTGCACGACATGCGCCTTCCCGGCATGGTGTTCGGCCGCGTCGTCCGGCCGCCCTCGCCGCGGGCGCGCCTCATCTCGGTGGACGAGAAAGCTGCGCGGGCCATGCCGGGCGTCGTCGCGGTCGTGCGCGACGGCAGCTTCCTCGCCGTGGCCGCCGAGCGCGAGGAGCAGGCCATCGCGGCGATGCGGGCCTTGCGCGAGAGCGCCAAGTGGCAGCAGACGGCTTCCCTGCCCCCCTCGGGGCGCAAGCTCTTCGATCACCTGAGGCGCCAGCCTGCGCAGGATTCCGTGGTGAGCGAGAAGAACGATGCGGCGCCCGCGGCCGTCAAGACGCTCCAGGCCAGGTTCACCCGCCCGTTCCAGGCGCACGCCGCCATCGGTCCCTCCTGCGCGGTGGCGCAGTGGCAGAACGGCAAGTTGCACGTCTGGAGCCACACCCAGGGCGTCTTTCCCCTGCGCGGCGAGCTGGCGAAGGCGCTGAAGATGGCGGCCGCCGACATCACCGTCACCCATCGCGAAGGTTCCGGCTGCTACGGCCACAACGGCGCCGACGACGTGGCGCTCGACGCAGCGCTGTGCGCGCGCGCCACGCGAGGACGCCCGGTCAAGTTGCAGTGGATGCGCGACGACGAGTTTCGCTGGGAGCCGTACGGCTCCGCGATGTTGATCGACCTGCGCGCGGGCCTCGATGCGCAAGGCAACGTGGTGGACTTCCACAACGAGCTCTGGAGCCACACGCACAGCACCCGGCCGGGCGAGTCGGACGGGACCAACCTGCTCGCCGCCTGGTACTTGAAGGACCCGCAGCGGCCGGGGTCGGCGCGCAACATCCCTCAGCCGGCCGGCGGCGGCGATCGCAACGCCATTCCGCTCTACGTCTTCCCGCGCCAGCGC
>Ga0137403_10002644_pt1 | contig 21790 bp, 12 predicted proteins | sample CZOMad2_1_16fung_FD_122057 | JGI IMG/M metagenome (GOLD analysis project Ga0137403, IMG submission 122057) | Vadose zone soil fungal communities from Angelo Coast Range Reserve, California, USA - CZOMad2_1_16fungal (Hybrid Assembly) | ecosystem: Environmental > Terrestrial > Soil > Vadose zone...
CTTTTGCGCGTTCCACAATGGCATGACTGCGCGCCATTGAGGATGGTCCTGCGGTTGCACTTCTCCCTGGTGCGTCCCTGCAAAAGAGTTAATTTGAAAGCTCTTCGATGCCAGCGCGAGTTCGCGCAGGTACTGGGCCGGGTTCTGCCCAGGGACGGACGCGATTTCGGAAACGGGAGAAGTTGCAAATGAACAGACGGATCAAGACAACACTCGCAGTAGGGCTCGCGGCGTTCCTCTTAGCCACTCAGTCGCAGGTCATTCGTGTAACTAACGCTGACGCCGGAGAGGCAGCCGGTCCCCAGGAAATGGCGGAGACTGCGCGGATGAAACCGATCGCAGTTGCGGGACGACTGTTGGTGAAGTACCGCGCCGGCGTTTCTTCCAGGCGCCGGAACAGCCTGATGATGGTCGCGAGCGCGAGTGCCGACCGCGAGATACCGGGTCTCGGCGTTCACGTTGTGGAATTGGCGGACGGCGCGGATGACGAAACCTCCGTACAGGTCTTGAGGGCGCAGCCAGAAGTCGAGTTTGCCGAACCCGACTATCTCTGTTATCCGGTCAGCACGATGGAACCGGACGATCCGATGTATACATCGCAGTGGCATTTGCCGGCGATTTCATGCCCGACGGCCTGGGGAATGACCTCCGGCAGCGATCAGATCACCATTGCACTGTGTGACACGGGAGTTGAAGCAACTCACCCGGACCTCGCGTCGAAGCTGGTGCCGGGGTGGAATGTGGTTGACAATAATTCGGACACGAGCCCGGTCGCTTCCCACGGAACGTGGACAGCAGGCACCGCGGCGGCGACTGGAAACAATTCGATAGGCATTGCCTCACCGGCTTTGAATTGTCGCATCATGCCCGTTCGTGTGTCGTCGCTTCTCAGTGGGGCGGCCATGCAGAGCGACCTGGCAGCAGGGGTGGTGTGGGCAGCGGATCACGGCGCCCGCGTCGCCAGCGTGAGCTACATGGGCGCGGCCAACAGCACGATGATGGACGCAGGACGGTACATTCAGAGCAAAGGCGGCGTGTTGGTCATGGCAGCGGGAAACACCGGTACCTACAACTCCGCACCCGACACTCCGGACATCATCGTGGTCAGCGCAACTGCAGGGGGCGACTCGCTTGCGGGCTTCACGACAACGGGAGCCTATGTCGATCTGTCCGCGCCAGGATCAAGCATCCTCACAACCGCGCCGGGCAATACCTATCAGGCGGTGAGCGGCACGTCATTCTCTACTCCGCTGGTGGCGGGAGCTATCGGCCTGATGCTATCGGTCAAGCCGGACCTCACACCTGTTCAGATAGACACGATCTTGAAAGTGACGGCGGATGATTTTGGCCCGGCGGGATGGGATCCTGGCTACGGATGGGGACGCCTCAACGTTGGACGCGCTATTAACGTCGTTGAAGGTATGGTGGCCGGCGCTCCGGATACGACGCCGCCCGCTGTCGGCTTCCTTAATCCCCAGATAGGCGGCGATACAAACGGTCTGATCGGAATATCAGGGAGCGAGCTTGTTCAGGTGAATGCTCTCGATGATAGAACTCCGATCGATGTTAGCTTGTTCGCGGATGGCGCGCCACTGGGAACGAACGGTTCTGGACCGTACACGTTTTATTGCGATACGTCCTTGTTTGCCGATGGCTCGCAGCACACGCTGACGGCTGTGGCGCGAGACCAGGCCGGGAACACCACAAGCATCTCAACGCTGGTGACGGCGAGAGCCGGATTTGACGCGACGCCGCCAACTGTAGGCTTCGTTCAGCCCCAAGCGAATGGTCAGATAGCTATCTCCTCTGCCGAGACTGTGCAGCTGAGCGCTTCAGACAACCAGGGCGTGACGGCCGTGAGCTTGTTCGCGGATGGCGCACTCGTGGGAACGGTCACCTCGTTGCCGTACACGTTCACGTTGAACACGTCATCGTTTGCTCGGGGATCACTACACACCCTCAGTGCGGTCGCCGGAGATCAGGCGGGAAACTCGACAACCGTTTCGACCACCGTCACTGCTGGAGCCAGTCGTGATACAACGCCTCCCCTGGTTGGCTTTCAACAGCCTCAAGCCAGCGGGACTGTGGCCAAGTCGCCAGGCGAACAGATCAACGTTAGCGCTTCAGACAACGTGGGCGTCGCTTCTGTGAGCCTGTATGCCGATGGAGCGCTGATTGGCACGGACACGTCCGCTCCTTACGCGTTCTCGTGGAACACGTCTTCGTTGGCTGCTGGCTCACAGCACACGTTGAGAGCAGTCGCCGCGGATCAGGCAGGCAACTCAACAGGCGTTTCGATCACCGTCACTGTGGGAGCGAGCGTCGATACCACCCCTCCGCAGGTTTGGTTCATCGACCCGGTGGCCGGGGATCGTGTCAGCGGAAATCAAACAGTTTCGATAGGCGCAACCGACAACCTCGCGGTGACGCGTGTCGAGTTCTACATAGACAACCAGTTATTCACAACGTGGTCCACGGGTCCCTACACCGTGAAGTGGAAAGCCAACAATGCAAGCAAGGGCAATCATACGCTGACGGCCATCGCTTACGACGCGGCCGGGAACAGCGCTCCGGCGAGCATCATCGTAACCAAGTAACGGAACGGCGACCGGAGACGGAGGACCGACGACCGGAGAAGATCGAGCCTCAGTCTCCGGTCAACGGTCGCCCGTCCTCAGTCGTCTGTCGTCTTTCCTCCTACCGCCTCTTCGTGACCGTCTCAGCAAAGCTGAGTCTCATGACGCCGTTCTCACCGTTTCCCAAAGCACCGTCCCTCCTCCGACAGCAGATTTCATTATCTTTCTGATATCGCCATGGTTCATCTACGGTTTTCCCGCGCCGAGCTCGTCTTGAAATGAGCGCGGCTCATCCCTATACTTTGCGCTTGGTTCCACTTCAAAAGTTTTTGGCAGTAACGGTTAGCAGTCAGGCCGTCATCATAAGGATTCAATGATCAAGCTACTCAGACCGACCCTGCTCGGGATGCTCCTGTTAGTTTTGGCAGGGCTGACTCACGCAGAAAACAAAGCATCGATACAGGGAACGATAGTGGAAAAGCGCGGCTATGTGATGGCGGGCTTGACCGTGACCGCGCGCAATGCCTCCACTGGTACGGAATATCAAGCGACCTCCCGGCCGGGCGCCGGCTCGGCAGCCGAGAGGCGTGATGGGTTCGATAGCCTGCGCCAGCTTGGAGTCATAACCGACGCGAATGCCGATTTCTCATTCTATAACCTCGAGCCGGGGCGCTATGTGATCGCCTCTGAATGTCCCGGAGTGGATCGGATACTCGGATCAGTAGCCGTCGAAGGAGGCAAGACCACTCAAGTCGAATTGCTTGCTCTCCCCCTGCCTGAAACTGGTAACGTCGCGGTCGACAAGTATGTCGCTTCGTCCGCGGCTCAAGGCGGGCGTTATCCCGCGGGGAACATCAGCTACTTGAATGTAAATGACGCGCTGGACATTTATTTCATGGTGGTCTACTTCGGCATCCTCGGGCTGCTGTCCGTTTACGGCGCCTATCGTTACCGCCTTGTCTATTTGTTCCTTCGTTACCAGAAGCATCGCCCGCACCCTAAGTCCAAATTCGCTCCGGGCCGCCTGCCTCGCGTGACCGTGCAATTGCCGCTGTTCAATGAGATGTATGTAGCCGAGCGGCTGATCGAGGCGGTGGTCAAGCTGGACTACCCGCGCGAGCTGCTCGAGATTCAGGTGCTGGACGATTCGATCGATGATACGCAGCAGATCGCTTCGGCTGCGGTGAACAAGTACTTCGAGCAGGGATTTGACATCGTCTATCATCATCGCGAAGATCGCGAAGGCTTCAAAGCCGGCGCGCTGGAAGCGGGGCTCAAGAAATCTTCGGGCGAGTTCGTTCTGATCTTCGACGCCGACTTCGTGCCGCGCCCGGATTGTATTCGCCGGATGATTGACTACTTTACCGACGAGAGAGTCGGAATGGTGCAGATGCGATGGAGCCACATCAACGCGGACTACTCGCTGCTCACCAGGGTACAGGCGATCATGCTCGACGGGCACTTCGTAATCGAGCAGGTTGCGCGGAATCGGTGCGGCGGGTTCTTCAATTTCAACGGCACCGCGGGGATGTGGCGGCGCGAAACCATCGAGTGGTCGGGTGGATGGCAGCATGACACGCTCGCCGAAGATACCGATCTTTCATATCGCGCGCAACTGATGGGCTGGCACTTTGTCTATCTGGCGGACGACGACGTGCCCGCCGAGCTGCCGGTCGAGATAAACGCTTTCAAGTCGCAGCAACGGCGATGGGCCAAGGGCGTCGTGCAAGTCGGGATCAAGTTGTTTCGACGCATGTGGCACGACCCGCGGCTGCCGAAGCGAGTGAAGCTCGAGCAGTTCTTCCGCTTGACAGGGAACCTCGCAGCGCCGCTGGTGATCGTGCTTGCTTTGATCAATCTCCCGATCCTGATCGTGCGTTACAACCAGGGACTGTTTCACCTGTTTGCGCTGGACGTGCCGGTACTGACGTTTTCTACGGTGTCTGTAATCGTCTACTACCTCGTGACGCAGCGGTACCTGCATCCGGACACGTGGAGAAAATCGATCAAGTACATTCCGTTCGTGATGAGTATGGGGATTGCTCTGACCTTCTCGAACGCGCGAGCGGTGCTCGAAGCGGTGTTTGGAGTAAAGACGCCGTTCGTTCGCACGCCGAAGTACAGGATCGAAGACACGCACGACACGACCTGGGTGAAGAAGCGCTACGTGCCGCGCCGGATCTCGCTGCCCTGGCTCGAGCTGCTGTTCGCGCTCTACTTTGTGTTTACGATCTGGTTTGCGATTGACAGCGGGATTTTTGGCACGCTGCCGTTCTTGATGATTTACCTGTGTGGCTACGCGTACGCGGCGGCGATGTCGTTCGCGCAGATGCGGCCCAACTGGCGGCGGAAGTAGGCTGCAGGTAGTGCAGTGCTCACTTCGAATGGCTGACATCTACTTGAAGATCGACCTTTCGAGTTCCTAAATCCCTCTCCCGATCGCGTCTCCCGATTGACCAAGTTCAACTCGGCTCGGCATCAATGACGAGGCTCTAGATCAATGAAAAAGACCGCTTCAGTTCTCATCTTGTCGGTTGTCTTGGCTCAACCCGTAGCTGGTTCGTTTGCCGGGCAGGCGCAGCAAGCCCGATTCACCAAGACCGCGCTGCTCTCGGACAGGGAAGTAGCCGCGCTTGGCGCCGAGATAAGCGGAGTGATCGCCAAAGATACCGTGATCGAGCTCGCCCGCTCTCATCGCGTGCAAGCGTCCTCGGGTTATTCCCGGGCTGCCGAGTACATTGCCTCGAAGGCGAAGGAGTATGGGCTCGATCAGGTTCAGATCGAACGCTTCCCCGCGGACGGCGAGAAAACTTACTACACGCTGAAGTCCGCGACCGGATGGGAAGTCCAATCCGCCGAGTTGTGGGAAACCGAACCGAACAAGGTGAAGATCGCCGACTGGGAAGAAATGCGTGTCGCGCTTGCGGACTATTCCCAGAGCGCTACCGCCACGACCGCGCTCGTCGATGTGGGCATGGGAATTACGTCGAAAGACTACGAAGGCAAAGAGGTCATGGGCCGAATAGTGCTCGCCGGTGGCGGCGTGGCGGCCGTCCATAAGCTGGCCTGCGAAGATCGGGGAGCGGCCGGCATTCTTAGCTACCAGCAGAATCAGGTCACCGGCTGGTCGGGCGACTACGCGGAGAATGTGCGATGGGGTCACCTCTCGCCATACAATCCGAAGAACAAATTCGCATTCATGATCTCGCTTCGCAAAGCGCGCGAATATCAATCGCGGCTCGCGCGGGGCGAACAAATCACGCTTCACGCGACCGTCAAAGCGGAGATGAAGCCGGGCAACTACGAGGTAGTGAGCGCGATCATTCCCGGCAGCGATGCCGCCGGCGAAGAGATCGTTTACTCGTGCCATCTGTGCCATCAGAAGCCCGGCGCCAACGACAACGCTTCCGGGGCGGCGGCGATACTCGAGGTGGCGCGCGCCCTCACTGCGTTGATCCGCCGCGGCGAGATCAATCCTCCGCGGCGCACCATCCGATTCATCTGGCCACCGGAGATCAGCGGGACCGTCGCTTACTTTGCCCGGCATCCGGAAATCGTTCGACGCATGAAGGCGGTGGTTCACTGCGACATGGTCGGCGGCAACTACCCTTTGACGAAGTCCGTGCTGCACGTGACTCATACGCCCGCTTCGCTGCCGAGTTGTGTGGACACTGTTGGCGACATCTTCGGCGAGTACGCGATCGCGGGAAGCGCGAAAGCGGCTTCAGGAGCCGGTTTCGAGGATGCGCTTATTTCGCCCGAGGGGAGCAAGGACAGCCTGGTAGCCGATATCACGCCTTTTGAGATGGGCTCGGACCACGACGTGTATCAGGAAGGCTCGTTCCGAATTCCGGCGATCTACCTGCGCGATTGGCCGGACGTTTTCATTCATACCAACAACGACTCGCCCGCAAACATCGACACCACCAAGATCAAGCGCTCGACTTTCATCGCTGCCGCGTCGGGATACTTCCTGGCTCGATCGAGCGCTCGTGACGCAGCGCGGCTGGCCGACGAGGTCTTCGCCCGGGCGCTGGGACGCGTTCCGAAAGAACGCGATCGTGCGCGCGCTGTTGAGGCCAGCGGTGTTCCGAACGCAGCAGACGAGGCGCGCAACATTGTCGCGCGGTCTCTCGAGCACGACGCCGGGGCGCTCGCGTCGGTGATGATGCTCGCGCCGGGCGACAAGGTCCTAGAAACCAAGGTGGAAGGACTCGTAGATCAGTTGAGCGGAATGTGGTTGCTGCTGACGGGGGTGTTGAGCGAACAGCGTAAGGGTAAGCGCGTGATTTTCACTTTGGAGCCGAAAGAGGAGCCCAGGGAACAAAAGCCGCGCAATCCGAAAGAGGCGTCGAGGCCCCGAACGGTCACGATGGATTACGCGCGGATTCCGACGCGCCGAGTAACCGGCCCGATGAACGTCTACTATTATGACTATGTTGCTGAAAGGGCCGGCGACGACGATCTGAAGGTTGTCGAACGAATCAACACGAAGCCGAATGCCGACATCGTACTCTACGAGATTCTAAACCTGGTTGACGGCAAGCGCAGCATTCAGGCGATTCGCGATTACATCGCGGCGGCGTACGGGCCGGTCCCGATTGAGGACGTGTCTGACTACTTGCGGCTGCTCGAGAAGATCGGCGTTGTGAAGATTGAAGCGTAGCGATTGAGGTTAGGTTGAGATCAGAGAGTTGAGGTGAGATTTGGAATCTGAGATTAGAGATTTGGAATCATTTGGAATCTGAGATTTGCAATCTGAGATTTCCTCGTCCGGCATCATTCCCCTCGTCATTCCGCAAGCGGCCTCTCGATTCCTGGTCTGCGCGCGACGATCGAAATAGCTATCAGCATAAACAGCGCGCCGCTGGAATCCAGCAGCGAATCCCAGATCGAGCCGCCTCGTGTCCGCGTGAAGGTCTGATGGAGCTCGTCCAGAAGCGCCCACGACACCGAGAACACGAATGAGTAGAGCGCCCACCTGAACCGCCATCGCACCGCGTCTCCCGCGCGGAACGCCCGGAACAACAACGCACCGAGTATCGCGTATTCGGTGAAGTGTGCGGACTTGCGAACGACATAGTTGAAGGTTGCCATCGTGTGCTTGCTTGGGTGAGGCGAGAACCAGAGGAGAATCTTTTCGATGACACTGCGAGTGTTGTCGCCGGAGAATACATCGGTCGAGAAGTAATACATCACCGCGAACATCACCCCGACCGGGAACCAGTACCAGAGGATGCGAATAGTGATCGGCGTTCTCGCGGCGTTTATGCTTTCAGCCATACCCTTCGATATTAGCAAAACATTCGACTTAGCGCCCAGGGGGAAGGAGTAGGGGAGAAGGGGAGAAGGGGAGACGGCATTTTCCATTTTCCATTTTTCATTTTCTATTTTTCATTTGTCTATTGAAGAGAATCATTCAATGGCAAATGGCAAACACTTAAATGCCAGATAAGAAATAGAAAATAAAAAACAGATATCGGCTCTAGTCCTCCGCTCCTCCCCTCACGCCTCACACGGAGAAACACAAAGGTAAACCCTGAGAGGCTATGCCACGTTCTTACTTCCAGTCACGATCAGCACTTCTGCAGGAAATCTGATCCGGCCGGCCTCATAGAATGCACGCCCTGCCTCTTCAACCTCCTGGGCTATGCGTGCCACCTGCGGCTTCGAGAGCGCAGCGACCTTTGCTCGTAGCGTGTCGCTCAACTCCGTGCGCACTTCCCAAAACTGCTTCGGCGTTAGCGGCGCGTCGAGAGTGAAGTCGAGAACGCGCTCGGTCACTTCAATCACGCCGGCGGCATTGAGCAGACTCACCAGCTTGCCGCTTTCCGCGAAGCGAAAGGCGCCGGGCGCATCGGGGTCCTCAGGCGGAGACTCGACGTAGCGCGACACGATATTCGCCACGATGTGGAAGAATGGATTTGAATCCCTCGCGGCCCAAACCGCAAATGCTATGCACCCATCCGTTTTCACAACGCGCAGAATCTCCCGAATTGCAGCAGACGGCTCCGGGAACAACATGACGCCGAGTCTGCAAACAACCACGTCGAAAGTATCGGGTTGGAATGGCAACGCCTCGCCCACGCATTGGGTAAACTCGATATTCGCCAGCTCGCGATTGCGCGCTTCGCTTCGAGACGCGCGAACCATTTCCGCCACGGCGTCTGTGCAGATCACCGAACCCGACTGGCCCACCGCTTCGGCAATTGTGATCGAAGGCTCGCCCGAGCCACCGGCGACGTCGAGTACGGAATGGCCTTCGTGGATTGTGGCGGCGTCGATCAGCGCGTGGGTGATAGGCGCGAACATCGATCGAACGGTCGCGGCGTGCTTTGCCCAATAAGGCGCCGACTCCCGCCATTCCCGCAGAACGTCCTTACTGTTTGAATCAGTATGCAATTGCGCTCAAGTCGTTTCTCTCGACCCCCCGGTGGCGCACGCTGGTAGCTTGCGTCCGGGGTGTCTCGCAAGCTGGCGGCGTGTGCTACTTCTGCTGTGGATCAGCTTCAAGATGCCGAGTTGTGTTTTCGGTGACGCTTGGTGGCGTTACTGTATCGTCGATCGGATGAGGTGAAAGCTCGCTCGTGCGAAGCGCGGCCGGGGACATCGCGATCTGCCGCGCTGCGCGGTCGGCGCTTATCGCGGTGATGATTTCACCGATACCTTTGCCTAAAAACAGGAATGCCGGAATGAGCAGCCATATCATTCCGAAGCCGATAGAGCTTCTTGTAAGGGAAAATGAGGCTAACATTACCAGGAATCCGAGGCCCATGAATGTCTTCCGGATACCGCGCGCCAGATTGGGCTCGCGTCGCCGCTTTATTGCGGCCTTTATTGCTCTCGCGGCTTTGTCTGATGGATCTTCAGGAAGCTGCCCGCTCAACGCTTGTGGTACCAGGCTAAGATTCGCGCCGCAAGACCGGCAAAATCTGGCGCTATCGATGTTCTGAGTTGCGCATCGAGGGCAGTACATAAAGACTCTTATTCAATGGGTGTCTGTATCGCGATATCGGTATGGGTCGGTCTTGGGGTCTAGCTGCCTGGTTGTTTGCTCGGTAACGCTAGGCGGCGGGAAGAGGACTTCATTGCGCGGCGGTAGTTCTCCAGTGTGAGCGACCGGCGGCATTGCTGTTTGGCTCGTCCCCTGCGTCAGGCTCGGGCCATACTTCGCGCTGACGATTTGGGCAACGCCTTTGCCAAGCATCGCGAACGCGGGGATGAGCATCCAGAACCACCAGATGCGGCCTGCGGGTGCGAAGAAGAAGGAACCAAACGAGACCAGTAAAAAACCAATCCCCATGAATACCTTTGTTATTCCATTTGCGAGAGCGGCCGGACCGCCGTGTTCGAAGTCGCGGTCGCGGTGGCGGTGTCGCCTTCTGCCGGAAGGCGCTTCGGGCAGTCGTCCCGTCAGAGCTTGAGGCACGAGACTCAGGTTGCTTCCGCACGAACGGCAGAACTTAGTGTCTTCGGCGTTTTGCGTCGCGCATTTCGGGCAGTACATCGAGTCACCTCGCTTCGTTTCCCGAAGCATAAGCCCTTTGCGGGACACATTTCAACGTGAACGGGGAATTGCGCGCGCGTCTACCCGTAAGCGCTTATTTTCGGAGACGATTCGGGAGCTTCACTTCAGGTGGAACTCAACGCTTAACTTAGTCCAATAGGGAATCGGTTTGCCGCTCCGCGTTGCCGGAGAGAACTTAAGTTTGCGCGCCACCTCCGTCGCCTGCTCATCGAGGCCATGTCCCAGCCCACGAAAGATGAGAACAGAATCAACGTCACCGCTCTCTGTGACCAGGATGCCCATTGAAACAGTTCCCTGGAGTTTTAGCGCGCGAGCCTCCTCCGTGTAGCGATGTTGTGCAAGATTGATCAGGACCGGACGAATTACGTCAGACGCTTTCTGACCTGCTTCGAGAACAGCAAACCGCTTAAGATTCTCAGCAAACTCGCGCGACAGATCGATCTGCTCTCGCAGCCTGGCCGCATCCGCGCTGTCGGCGTCCGGTGAAAAGCGAAGAGAGGTTTCAAGCGAAGTAATGGCCGCTTCGAAGTCACCTTTCGCAATGTCTATTTCTGCGAGCAAACGATAAGCAGAAAAGAGCGGCGTGCCCTGACTTATCGCAACGTTCACTTCTTCGCGTGCCTTCTCCAGGGTGTTGCTTTCTTTGAGACACTGTGCGAGCAGAAAGTGAGCTTCGGGGAAGATTGGTTGAGTCTCTATCGCCTTAGTGAGGGAGTCGATCGCCATCGATCGCGCGCCTTCGTGCCAATAGACCTGTGCGGCAACAAAATTCGCTTCGGCCGATTCCGGCTTGAGGGCCAACGCGTGCCTGATTCCGCTTTGAGCGCGGCCCCACTCGTCGTTCTTGATTGCCTTCTTAACTCTCTCGATAAACTGCTCCGCGGTCTCTTGCTGCCGGCAAACCGCTTCGCTCGCGAGAGAGAAGAGAAGTGAGGCCCCGATAATACCTGCCGTCACAAATGTCCGGACCCGATTGGTTTTCACCACTAGACCTCACTGCGTCTTACTGGGGGCCAATGAACACAAGCTCCACACGCCGATTCATCGCGCGCGCCGCCAAGGTCCTTCCAGTCGAGATCGGAACTGTGTCGCCGCGCGATTCGACTCTGAAACTACTCCTTGGCACGCCGAGCGCCACCAGATAATCGGCCACTGATTGCGCGCGGCCGAGCGCAAAGCCGTCGGCGTTTGGGCGTGCATCGGTATGGCCTTCGATCGTGAAAACCACGTCACGATGCGATGAGATAAGGTTGGCAAGCGAGTCCATCTTCGACTTCGCCCTCAGTTGCAGAGCCGTCTGGTTTGGCACGAAGAAGGTATCGGACAGAATAGCAATGAACCCGTTGCCGCTCGGCTTCACGGTCGCTAGACCAGCGACCCCGGCTTGCAACGCGGCGAAGTCTCTGCGCCGGGCCTCGGCTTGTTGCTTCTCGCGTTCGGCCCGCTCCATCGCTTCGACCCTTGAAGATGTCTCGTTCAATTTCGTGGTGTAGGATGAGTTCTGCGATTGCAAATCGGAGATTCGGCCGCGGGCGTCCGTGAGGTCCTGGTTGAGGCGATCGACCTGGCCACGAAGCTTGTCGTTCTCGGACCTCAGCGATCGATTCTCAGCGCGCGCGTCGGCAGCCTCTCGCATCACGCGGTCGAGTTGATCTTGTGCGTTGACACGAGCGATCTCAGAAGCCTTCAAGCGCGACTGAGTATCAGACAACTGCGAGCCCAGGTCGGAAGCTGTCTCGGTAGCGCGGCGCACTTCGGCATCGCGTCGCGAGATCTCGGCTCGGCGTTCTGCTGCGAGGGCGCGTTCTTCAGCGATGTCGCGCGTGCGGACGGCAATCGTTATAGCCTCGCGAGCTATGAGGCCCACATCATGAACCTTTGCCCCGCGACGGAACGCCGCTTCCGCTTGATTGAGCAAGTTCGTCGCTTGATTGAAGTCAGCGGGATCGTGGCGCTCGCCGTCGGCCAGCCGTGCGATTTGCACCGCGCGTCTGGCTTGCAAGAGCTCCATCGGAGTCTTGTTGTAATCTCTCTCGGCCAGCCCGGGCACTGACGTGTCGGTATAGTACCTGCCCGTGTCGCCGGTGAAGTAAATCTCCGACGCTTGCACCTGAACGTTCTTGGATGTCGGCGCCAGGTTTTCGAGCACGACCATGCGCGAGGGGAGCTTCACCAGATAATGAGGCTCGGCGGTTACGATCATTGCGAAAGTTTGTTGCGGCGTCGCCGCTTTAAGCCGCGCCGTGCTGCCTGAGAGACGGAACTCCCCGAGATTGTCAACCTGACCAGCAGGGGTGATGGCCCACAGTACGTAAGTCGTAAAGTCAGCCCCGTAGTTGAAAGCAGGATTCATGTTCTCGATGGTGATATCTATCTCGCTCTCATTTCGCTTGCGCCACCGCTCGACCGTAGCTTCGCCGCGCGCGGTGGGCCTAAGAGTGGTGCCTGCCAACGTCACGCTCACAGGATCCTTCAGGTAGGTGATGGCAATGGTTCGGCGGCGAACATCACCGCCAGCCTGGCCGAAGGCGAGTGAGCCCAGCGCCAACGCCGCCAGCAGCACGCTCACCAAAATCGTCGGAGACCTTTTCATACATCCATCCTCTCGGTTGAGAATTAACAAGTTGCGCCTGGGGCTGATCACGAATGCGCCTTGTTGTTTTGTTCAACGCTGGTAGCAGTGTGAGGTTTCACAACGGGAATTCTAGCAAGCGCGCGTTGAAGGCGACAAGCAAGGGCACCATCCAGAGTGCGCGTCGAGCGCGGTTGAGAGTGGGACGACCGCAAAGCGTTTTGCCGAACCTGGGGTGATCAAGAAAGAACCTGGCTCAGGGTCGAGGTCAGGTCGTCGAAGCGGATTGGTTTGAAGATTACGTCACTCACGAGCTCGCGGTTGCTGGCGACCAGCTCGGGTGGCACAGCGTAGCCGGTTATCAATACCACCTTTACGCCGGGCCAGCGGCGGTGCACTTCGCTTGCCACCGCCCAGCCGTCCATTTCGGGCATTGAAAGATCGGTGAACACCAGATCGAATGGGGCATGCTCGAGCTTGGTGAGGGCTTCCTGGCCGCTGCCGGCGTCATCGGTTCGGTGCCCCGCTGAATTCAGCATGCCCACGAGTGCGTCGCGCACGCGCTGGTCGTCGTCCACCACCAGAACGTTTGCGGTTTTCGCGCGAGCTTCGCGGTCGGGGGTCGCCTTTCGATGAAGCGTCTCGGCGACTGGCAGGCTTATCGTGAAGATTGTGCCTTTACCCAGATTGCTGCGCGCTTCAATGCGGCCGCCGTGGCGTTCGATTATGCTGTGGCTGACCGCGAGTCCGAGACCGGTGCCCATCACTCCTTTGGTCGTAAAGAACGGCTCGAAGATGTGATCGCACACCTCGCTGGTCATTCCGATTCCGCTGTCGGTCAAGCTCGCTCGCACAAATCCGCTTTTTGTCTCGGTGGCGATTTTCAGCCGCCCGCCTTGCGGCATCGCATCCAGCGCGTTGAGGATGATGTTGACGAAGACCTCGCGCAGCTCTGAGCCCGACCCTCGCACCGACGAGACTTGCCGGAGGTCCAGCTCGACATCGTATTGCAAGCCGCGCGCCTGAGCTTCGTCGTACCACCTGGCCCGCGTAAGAGTGGTCGAATCTTGAACGATCTGGTTGAGGTCGACGACCTCATTCACCGATTCGCTTTGCTGTACGCCGAACGCCTGAATGCGTTTTACCGTTTGAGCGCCGTCAAGCGCGGCCTGCTCGATAATATCCATGCGTTGGGCGAGCCCTTCATCCTGGCAGTCGCGCTTGATCAGTTGAGCGTGTCCCAGTATCGCCGCAAGTATATTGTTGAAGTTGTGCGCGACGCCGGAAGCCAGTTGACCCAGCGCGTGCAGCTTGTCAGCCTGGGCTGCGCGTTCGCTGGCCAGGCGTTCCTCGGTAATGTCCCGAGCTATTGACAAGACGCTGGTCACACGGCCTTCGTCGTAAATCGGCGTGTGGGTGATCTGGAGCACCCGGATGTCGCCGCTCTTCCTGGTAACGTTCAGCTCGAAGGTCTGGGCCTCGCCCTCCAGGGCCCCGGTGAACCGATCGATCGCGAGCTTTTTGTCATCGCCGAAAACGAACAGTCTGTAATCGCCGCTTTCAAGTTCCTGCCGTGAGTATCCGCTGTGCTTGATCAACTGCTCGTTAAACCAAATCAGGCGGCCTTCGGGCGAAAACGCGAGTATCGAGTCGTTGGCGTGCTCGATCAGCTTGACCAGGAAGCTGCGCTGCTCGCGCGCGACCGCTTCGGCGGCTCGCAGCTCTGACAGGTCCCTCACGATGCAGACCGCACCGCGCGGAGCCTCTTGATTGTGTTCTTTGCTTGCGCTATTGCGGCCCCCGGAATGGCTCCAGGAGTCATTTGTGAGCGGAGAGATCGTAACAAGCACAGGCCGCAACAGCCGCCCAGGGACAAGCTCAAATGTAGCGGGTCTTCCCGACTCGATCACCTGCGCGACGCGGCAGGTCTCACCCTCGATGCCTTGAAGCAGAGTGCAACACTGCCGGCCAATCAAGTCTCGCACGTTCGAGCCTTCGAATGCGGCGGCTGCCTCGTTGATGCGCTCGAGCACGCCGTTCTGGTCGAAGATGAAGATCCCATCACTGAGTGCATCGAAGGTCGCTTCCCACTGTACTTTGCCATGCGATACGAGCTCGAACAGCTCGGCGCGTTCGAGCGCGATCACTACCTGGTGTGCAGCGGCTCGTACAACTTCAACTTCATCCGGCGTCCACCTGCGCGGCCCGGACTTCATTATCGCGGTGATCACCAGCCGGGTCCCGTCCTTGTACGAAAGCCGTGCCGACATGAATGAGCGGGTGCCTGCGGCTCGCAGGATTTGTTGAAGAGTATCGTCCAATCGCGGATCATCGTCGACATCGTTGCACAGGATGATGTCGCTTTCAGCCAGGGCAGAGAACCTCTCTACATCTTGCGTTCGATAAGTCTTTAGCGGCTTGCGCGCCTTGCCTTCGGAGTACTCGCACTCCGTAGTCCACAGCCCCCTTGCCTCGTTGAACCTCGTCACCACCATCCTGTCTGATGCAAGATGCTCGGCGAGCTCGCGCATCACGATCGGGAATATCTCGCCGGGCCGGTTTGACTGGTTGATGCCGTGGATGATGTGGCTTATCAGCGCCTCGCGTTCGGCCGCCTGCTTCGTTTCCTGAAACAGATTACTGTGACTGACTGCGACTTCGACTTGCGCAGCCACCATTTCAACAAGCGCTATCTCGCTGGCGGTCCACTTGCGAATGTGGTCCGTTTGGCTGATTGATAGTCCGCCCCAGCACACACCATTCACAAAAATCGGGCAGACGATCTGCGAAAGGTTCATCGGCTCGATCTGCCAGGTTTGGACGGTTGATGCGAGATCGGGGTATGCGGCCGCGAATGCGCGCACGTCGTCAACAATGAGCGTTCGACGGGTCTCGATCAAATAGTTGGCTATGTAATCATTGATTGATACGCGCGCATTGCTCTGGGATAAGCTTGGGTGGCTCAGGTGCTCGGCCACTGTGACGCTTTCGTTTCCGACTATCTTGCGGAAACAGGTACGGTTCGCTCCCAGAGCGCGGCCGACTTCCTCCACGGCCACCTGTAGAGTCTCGTTCAAGTCCAGTGAGCGGCGAATGGATGCGACGATCTGATTTGCAAGAGAGGCGCGCTGGGCCGATTCACGCACCTCGCGGTATAGTTCGGCTTGCCGCATGGCGACCGCGGCCTGATCGGCAACCGATTTGACCAGGTCGGCTTCCCAGGGCGTCCATTTGTGAGGCCGGTCGCAGTGGTGAAGGCTCAGTATTCCGATCGGCCTTCCATCGACGCGGATGGCAGTGGTGAGAATCGACTTGACGCTGCCCGACTCGAGGCGTGTACGCAGAGGCGCAAACCGCGGGTCGTTGGCCGGATTTGCGACTGCCACCGGGTTCTCCTGTGAGAGTACCGACTGCAGGAACGGATTGTTCACCGTTTGTATTTCTTGCAACACAGACGATCTGGTGGAGCAACACTCGGCCACGTATTCGTGGTTGACGGGCACCATTTCCGGCAGCGGGCTCGGGAAGAGCGCCATGCGGCAGCGGCAAACTGACAGCGCCACACCCAGCTCGTTTACGATCGCCCGCAGCACGGCCTCCGAATCGAGCGAACCGTGAATAGCTGAGCTGATCTTGCTGATGAGCGCGTCGCGCCGCGCCGCATCTTGGGCTTCGCGATATAACTCCGCCTGATAAAGCGCGACTGCTGTTTGTTCGGTAACCAGTTCCAGAAGCTTGATCTCGTCTTTCGAGAACACACGCGGACTGTCGAACTGTTCGAGCGCGATCGTGGCCACGGTTTGCCCGTTGTAGCTGATCGGCGCCATCACCATCGCCCGCACACCGAGCCGCACCGACATCGCGCGCACGATAGGGTCGCTCTGGTTAGTGTCAGGTACTTCTATTACGTGACCGGAAAGCAAACGGGCCAACAGAGGGCTCCCTTCAAGGTCAAGCTCGGTGTTGATCAGGCTCGGCACCAGCGCGCTCGATCGGTATTCCGCTCGCGCGGTGAAAAAGGAGTTCCTGTTAAAGTCGCCACCGTCGTTCTTATAGATCACTACGCGGGACACTTTCAAAGTGACGCCTATGCCGTCAACCGCGACCTTCAAAATGTCATCGACGCCGACCGTGCTCCTGATGGCAGTGAGCAGCCGGTTTGTGAGTGCTTCGCGGTCAGCCGCGCATCGAGCGGTCTCCTGTGACCGGAAGTGATGTATGGTCAGGCTCAGCGTAGACGCCACAGTCTGCGCGAGGTGCTTGTCCTGAGCGGACCACCGCCGCTTGCTGGCCTGATAGAGAAGCACTGTTCCGGCGGTTTCTGAATCGATCACAATCGGGACGATCAGGATGCACCTGACGGCCGGCTCCCCTGCCGGGCTCGCTGCCGGCGCGAATCGCCGGCTCACCCGCGGGTCTGAACTCGCGTCGGCTATTTCGGTGAGCCCAAACTGCGGTCCCAGGTCACGCGTGATATCGAGATCAAGCTGTCGAAGCTTCTCCCTTTCGAGCGGGCCCATGCCGTTCTTGCAGGAATCTCCCACCAGCCTCATGCTGCTTTCATGGCGAAGGAGAATGGCTGTACGCCCCAGACCGAGTGTGCGGGCGATTTCATCGGCAGCGGAGCGCAACGCAGTGTTGAGGTCAGGCGACGACTGAGCGAGAGCCGCGATCTTGTCGATGAGCGACCAGCCCTGCGCTTGCTCTTCGCGCGCCGGGAAAAACCGCTTTGTGAGAGAGGGTCTCATAAGCCTGAGTGAGGTGGAAAGGCGAAACGAACAAACATGTAAGTGATGAACCCGTCCGGGCGTCCCATTAGTAGAGGGATGTTCTTGCGAGCGGAGACAGCTTTTGTCGTTTCATTTCTAGTTTCTTTATCCGCTCCATTCGCGCGCCACGCGGTCCCCCGACATCGTGAGGACCGAGTAGCGGATATCTACGCCCGTCGTGGGGTTCTTCATCAACAATCCGGGCTCGGTTGAAAGCTGGCGTATCTCGCGCCATCCATCGAGCGGCACAGCGATGAATGCATCAACAACGAGCGGATCGAAGTGTGCACCCGAGCATCGGATCAATTCTTCGGCGGCGGCATCAAACGACTGGGCGGACCGATAGGGCCTGTCCGAAGTCATCGCATCCACTGCGTCGGCAACTGCGAATATGCGAGCGCCCAGGCATATCTGATCGCCCTCCCTCCGGTTGGGATATCCGCTGCCGTTGTAACGTTCATGATGCTGGGCGACGATTTCGGAAGCTCCTTCGAGGAAATCTATGCCGCGGATTATCTGCGCGCCGTATTCTACGTGCCGCCGCATATGATTCCATTCGTCTTCAGTCAGCGAGCCGCTCTTGAGCAAGATGCCGTCGGGCACGCCTATCTTTCCAATGTCGTGAAGCAGCGCGCCGTTCTCAAGCGTAATCAACTGGCGGTCGTTGAGCCCGATCTGCTTGCCCAGCCGCAGACAGTAAGAAACCACCCGCTCAGAGTGGCCTTTGGTTTCGACGTCCCTCGCTTCAAGCGCGGCTGCAAGAGCGCGCAGTGTGGCGCGATAGTTCAGGTACAACTTCTCCAGGGTCGAATTCAAATTCGTGTTGGCAATGGTCAGCTCAGTGGTACGCACATCGACGAGATGCTCGAGATGGTGCTCGTATTGCTGGTCGGCTCTCAGCAGCCAGTGGTGCCGCAGCCCGCGCGCGACCGCGGTTTCGACGTCGGAAAGATTGAACGGCTTTGTCACATAGTCGAAGGCTCCGCGACGCATGGCTTCGATTGCGCTCTGGATGTTCAGGTTACCTGAGATGAGTATGACAACCGTGTCGCGAGAGAGCACGGTGATTTCCGCCAGTAACTCGAGCCCGCTCATGCCTGGCATCATTATGTCCGACAGGACCAGGTCATACGTCTCCTCCTTCAGGTATTCGAGAGCTTCAACCGCGCTGGTGGCGGTTTTGCAGTAATGCGCGTTGCTCAGCAGAGAGGAGAGCACCGAAAGAACCCTTGGCTCATCGTCGATGATGAGAATTCTGGCGGCTCGATTCTGAATGAGGCTCAACGGCCTGCTGTTCAGTTCGGTCATCGGCTTGCACCTGGAATTGTGAGTTTGCTTGCTTCCACGGCCCGTCCTGCCTGTAGACTCTTAGTCGGTCGCGAAGTTCAGAAGACCAACCCTCATGCTCCTTTGTGTCGAGAGCCGACAAAACCACAGCTTGACCTTCATGCCTGGCGAACAGCTACAACTCAAAGGAAAGAGGCCTGAATAGTATTACCGGAAGGGGCCCAGCCGGTGCAGCAGGCTGGTTTTACAATTAGGGGACGCGGATGATCTTAGTACACTGAAGGGTGACGTGCAACTCTTTTTTCGGTAAATTGCCTCAAGCCGCTAGCGGGCTATTCTGTCTCGGTGTAGTCCAGCTTGGTATAGGCACTGCCGTCACCGACGACGAAAATGAAATCTTTGCCTCCGAACTCGAAATGCGTGACTCCTTCCGGCTTCATCCCTGCCTCGAGATCGGTCAGCGCGTGTGGTCCCGCCTCGGGATCGGAAGCCGCTGGGTCGCCGTTCCACTGCCAGAGCTTGAACCCCAGCTTCTTTTCGTGATGCTCGGGGGCTCCGGATATGACCAGGAATGAGTCGAGGTGGCTATCGTACTGAATGTCGCGTATGCCCAGTCCCTCGAGCGGGAGCTGGATCGCGTGTCCGTCGACGACATTGATATTGCCGATCGAAAACGGGCCGCTCAAGGCGAGCGGAACGATCAAAGCATTGCCCTTCAACTGCGGCGATCGTAATCCTAGCAGCAGCCGGTTGCGTTTTGGATCCCAAGCGAGTCCTTCGATATTGAGCCCGCCTTCCTTCCCGCTCTTTGCACCTTCCTCTTTCAATTCGGGGACATTTGTCACCAGGAAGTCCCTCAGGTTCGGGATTACCTCCGTTTCTTTTATCGTCTGGCTGGCGGCGTCGAATTTGAATCGCGCGATCGCGTTTTGCTCGCCATCCTTTGGGTCCGATTGTGAGCCGATCACGTAAAAGTAGCCGTCGCCGTAAGTAATTCCCTCGAGATCGGCGACGCTGGCGCCCAGGGGAATGTGCTTGACCGCTCCGGTCTGCTTGCCGGATTCGTCGATCTGCATCCAGAGGATCTCGTCGAGCTTCGCGTCGTCGACGAAGAGAACAGCGCTGGAGCCGGGAACCTGAACAACCCCCGAAGCTTCGAATGAACCGCCCTGAAACGGCGTGCCGCCGGTGGCCTTCGGTAGCTTGAGCTTCGCGTGGCCCTTCTTACTGACCTTGACCTCTTCCTTGGGCGCGGAGCCCGATCGTGTCAGATATAGCGTGAGCGCTACGGTGAGCGCCACACTCAACACAGCGGCAAATATTCGACCCCAGGCGCTGACATACGCAGCTTTAAGCCGGGCGTCTTGGTCTTTTTTCTTCTTCTTTTTCTTCTTCTTCTTTTCGTCCTTGTCGTCTCCCGCCGCTGCCTGAACCGCCGCGCCCGCCTCAGCGCCCGATGGAGGGGGTGCGGGACCCTCCGGCGCAGATCCTGAGCCCGGCGCGGCGTTTGGAGCCTGAACTGCTCGTGGTCTTTCGGGAGAGAGCTGCTCGGCCGCGCGGCGCTCCTTTCTTGGTGTGGCGTTCGTTACTGCCGCTCGTCCTCTTACGTCTTCCAAATCTTCACGGGATAACACTGCCGTCATGTTTGCAGTAGTCTCACCGGGATTCCTGAACGTGAGCACCGTCTTCCCCAACTGAATCTTGTCACCGTGTCTGAGGGTATGCGCCTGGGAGCCGAGCCGCTCGCCGTTTACGAAAGTACCGTTTCGACTCCCCAGATCGACAATGGTGTAGCCTGCGTCGCGAGCCGTCACGATGGCATGAGTGTTGCTCACTGTGGGATCGGTTAGTGCGATGTGGTTGTGGGCGGCTTTCCCGATTTCCACCTCGTGTTTGTCGATCAGATATTCGAGCTTCTCGCCCGACGGCAGCACCCCGATAAGCTTAGGCCCGTAGTATCGGTCCACTTGTTCGCGTATCTGTGTCGCGGTTGCGAGGCGGATACTGAGCGGCGAAGGGACCTCACGCCTCAGGTGTTCGACGGCGCCGGTGTCGGTGGGGTCGGCCACAGCGAGAATCAGTGAATCCGCTTCCTCAGCCACAGGGAAAACCTGATGCTCGTGCGCGAGCCTGGCGGGAAACTCCGCAACGACTGCTTCGTCAATCTGCGAAGTGCTCAGGTCGATCATCGGGATCTGAAACGTCTTGCTCATCAAATCGCGCAGACTCTCCTCGGTTGCGAGGCGCTCTTCTGTCAGCGCCTGGTAAACTCGGCGGCCCTTCGCGTCCCTGCGAACCCGATCGACATCGGCCTTTGTAACAAGACCGGCGGCCACGGCAGCGAGTGCGAGCGACTCCTCTGTCAACGGAGCTGGCACGGGGGGCCTGGAGGTAGCGGCTAACTCCTTGAGGTCGATCGCGCCCGTTTCGCTATAGTCGTCGCCCATCCGAAACGTCAGCTTCGAAAGCCCGATTCCGATCACGTCACCGTGATTGAGCGGGCGGGACTCGGCGACGCGTTCGCCGTTGACGAATGTGCCATTTCGGCTCCCGATGTCATTGATCGTATACACACTGCCTTCGAGGCGAACCATCGCGTGCGCGGTTGACACAGCGGGATCGGCGATCACTATGTCGTTGCGAGGTCCCTTACCGATTTGAGTTTCGGCGTTTGTGAGCTCCCGATCGAACACGTCGCCGGTCGGGAGCAGGATCTTCAAACTCGCCTTTTGCGGCGTAGCAGGCGGCGTTTCGATTGTGGTGTCAAATGCATGCGGCTCAAGGACCACAGTGCCCACCGGCATCTTGGGCGCGGGCGGGATGGCCTTCGGGCCTTCGGGACTTGACGCGTCTCCAGACAGTGGATCGCTGGCCCCGGATGGATTGGCTCTCAGTTTTAACGACTCGTAGTAGGCGTTCAGTTCGTGCCCGCACCGGTAGCAGAAGCGCTGCCCTTCGCGAGCGACGGGAGATTTACACTTTGGGCATTCAAACGTCATATAAGCGTGTCTACATTCTCACGGCAAAAGCGAACGTAACGAGAATCCCGGTTTCATTG
>Ga0137403_10002645_pt1 | contig 21783 bp, 18 predicted proteins | sample CZOMad2_1_16fung_FD_122057 | JGI IMG/M metagenome (GOLD analysis project Ga0137403, IMG submission 122057) | Vadose zone soil fungal communities from Angelo Coast Range Reserve, California, USA - CZOMad2_1_16fungal (Hybrid Assembly) | ecosystem: Environmental > Terrestrial > Soil > Vadose zone...
TCGGCCCATGTGGAAGCCATCAGCAACCTCACTCAAGCGCTGGAGTTGCTGCCGACGCTGCCCGCCACGCCGGAGCGCAGCCAGCAAGAACTCACGCTGCACATCGCCCTGGGGGCGTCGCTGATTGCCACCAAAGGCTATGCGGCTCCTGAGGTGGAGCAGGCCTATACCCGCGCCCGGCAGCTCTGTCACCACCTGGACGACCCCCAGCAGCGGTTCCCGGTGCTGCACGGCCTGCGAAATTACTATAACGCGCGCGCCGAGTATCAGACGGCCCGCGCCCTGGGCGAGCAGCTCCTGACGCTGGCGCAGCAGGCTCAAGACCCCGCCCTGCTCCTGGTAGCCCATCGTGCCCTGGGGGTGACGTTGTTCTACCTGGGTGCAGTAGCCACTGCGCACACGCACTGTGTACAGGGGATGGCGCTCTACGACCCCCAGCAACACCGCGCCACGGCGTTGCTCCATGGGGAGGACGCGGGTGTGATTTGCCGCAGCTATGCCGCCTGGACGCTGTGGTACCTTGGCTATCCTGACCAGGGGCTGGCGCGGAACGATGAGGCGATGACCCTGGCGCAACAGAGTGCGAACCCCTTGAGCCTGGCTAATGCCTTGTGCTGGGCTGCCGTGTTCCATCAGTTCTGCCGCGAGGGGCGTGCCGCCCAGGAGTGCGCCGAAGCCGCCATCGGCCTCGCCACAGAACAGGGTTTTCCGTTCTGGAGGACGTTCGGTTCGATGCCGCACGGCTGGGCGCTGGCGCAGCAAGGACAGGCCAGAGAGGGAATCGAGCAGATCTCCCAGGGCTTGCTGGCCTTTCGTGCCACAGGAGCAGAGTTAGGACGGCCGTATTGGTTGGCGCTCCTCGCCGAGGCCTATGGGACCATGGGGAAGCCAGCGTCAGGACTCATGGCACTCGCAGAAGCGCTAACACTCGTGGATAAAACTAGAGAACGCTGGTATGAGCCCGAGCTCCATCGCCTCAAGGGCTTATTGCTGCTGCAACAGACTGCGGACCACCACGCTGAGGCGCAGGACTGCTTCCAGCAAGCCCTTGACGTGGCGCGTTCCCTGCAGGCCAAGTCGTGGGAACTGCGTGCGGCCACCAGCCTCGCTCGCCTCTGGCAGCAGCTGGGCAAGTGCCATGAGGCGTACCAACGGCTGGCGGAGGTGTATGGCTGGTTCACCGAGGGCTTTGACATCGCCGACCTCCAGGAGGCCAAGGCACTGCTGGAGGAGCTGGCGTGAAGTCGTTGCTCCTCCCAGGAGCGGATGCCCGTATGGTTGAAATAAATGGGAGATTCTACCTACCCCTTGATAGTATAGACTGCTCTGGCTATTATACGAGCGCTCACCCTGCGCCAGAGCGATCTCAGGCCAGATACCTCACAAGGGATAGGAAGGGGTGGTGCGAAAAGGGGTGGCAGCATGTCTTCTGGAGGACCGAATATGACCCAAACGGCGACGCCCCGTCAAGCCCATACCGCCCTCTCATCCGTGGAGAGCGACCTGTTGTATGAGGTCGTGGATGGCCAAATCGTGGAAAAGGAACCTATGGGAGCGTATGAGATCCTGGTAGGGTCATTTCTCAATACCTGCCTGGACGGCTTTGCCCGCGCCAGCAACTGCGGCCGGGCGGTCAGTGAAATGCTGTTCGACTTCGGCGCTGGGTTATCGCAACGGCGTCCTGATGTGGCCTACGTGTCCTACGACCGCTGGTCGCGGCAGCGGCGTGTGCCGCGAACGCAAGGCTGGGCGGTCGTTCCCGAGCTGGCGGTTGAAGTGATCAGTCCAAGCAATACGTTTGAGGAAGTAGTAAGCAAAGTCCACGAGTATTTCCAAGCTGGCGTCCAGCATGTTTGGGTAGTCGCTCCCCCACAACAACAGGTGTATGTGTATCAGTCCCCTTCCCACATTCGCGTTTTGAACGTCCAGGATGAACTGACAGGTGACCCTTTTTTGCCGGGATTTTGCCTGAAGTTATCGGAGTTGTTCGACGTTGAGGCGACGGAAGCCTGAGGCCAGAGTGTCCCCCAGCAAAGGGCCTCGACCACCTTGATGATGGGCAAGGCACTTAACCTGGAATGAGGATTTCGTCAGCCGCCACAGCTAGTAAATCCCCCCTGACCCCCCTTTATCAAAGGAGGGAATAGGGGCGAGACCATGGCCAACAAGATCCCTTGGTTCTGCACTAGCAGGGAATTCTCGCAATTCTTGCACCGAGATATCCTACACCTTGTCAGTGTGGTGATTATGACGTCAACGAGTCGAACTGTTCCGTGGGTGTAAGATCCTGTTGTCCCTTCTCTCCCGCCATGTGCCTTGTCTTGAGGTGCATCCGCTCAACACCCCCCAGGGTGTCTTGGACGGCCTCACACGCCTCGCATTCCAGCATGGGACGGGGGCCAGCTTGACTGCTCTATGGTCCTGTGCTTCCTGGTGAGCACGCTTCGGGGCGCGGTCCTCCACCCAGAGTTCACCTCAATGCGCGAGCGGATCAGGGCGCAGCTGGAAGTGCACGACCAACGGGCTGGACAGCGTCTTGCCAGGCGCGCCAGGACTGGGTGCGTCGATGCCTTCGATGTGCGCCGGCGTTCGGTTGCCGGAGGTTACCCACAGTCCCCTGCCCTTCCAGCCGGTATTCGGATCGTCGATGCGGCCGTCCACGCCTTTGGCGAAGAAGCCCATGGGATAGGGGACACGCAGTTCGATAACCTTCCCACCGGTTAACACATGCAGGGAATCCGAGAAATTGCCGGTACCGATGGGTGTGTCCGGGCCCAAGCCCAGGATATCGTGCTGGTCCACCCAGGTGTAATACGGGCCCTCGGCAGCACCGTCCCCACCAGCGAACGCGGGTCCCGGCAGCGGATAGAACGTCCAGCCTTCAGGACATAGGTTGCCCTCCGCCGCGCCTGGCCCGTTGAGGGGGCCCGTGCACTGGCGCCGGTCGAAGCTCGCGATGTGGCCGCTCGCCAGCGCTACCCACGCCACCCCCTGGCGATCCACGTCAAACCCGCGCATGCCAAATCCGGGCTCCGGGACCTTGTAGACCTCCACCAGCGCGGTCTCCGATGGATTCAGCCCCAGCTGCAAGCGCATGACGTACCCGGGGAAGCCCGTATTCGACCCCCAGATGGACCCATCAGCCGGACTATAGGCGATGCCGTAGAACCCGAGCCCGCTTCGCTTGTCCTTGCTGGGATCGTCCGGCTGGTTGGGCTCTACATAGGCGTCCCGCTTACCGTTGCCGTTGGTATCGACGATGAGCGGCGTCCAGCCCTGAGACCGCGCCGCGTCGCCGGTCTCCCAGAACAGCTTCGTGTTGACCCAGCCGACGACGGCCAACTCGTCTTGGGTGTTGTTACTGAGCCACAGTGTGTGGTTCGCATCCTCGCCAAAATTCAAATGGTGGGTCCCGAAACACGTGTCGATGAACGTGAACTGCTTCGTCTTCGGGTCGTACACCGTGACCTGGCGGGAGTTCTGCACGAACCCGGCGGGAGTCCGCGTGAGCGGGTACACCTTTGCCGACGGATGGCCGGACTCTGCCGCGCAGCATGCAGGTGGGTGCTGGGGCGAGCGGATTTGCGCCGTGTAGTAAACCCGCCCGTCCTGATCCATCATCGGGTTGTGCGCATTGACCTGTGTGTCCCACACTTGTTCGGCTCCGAAGTATGGCGACGGCGCTACCACCCGGTTGGCCAGCGCCGAACTGGGGACGTCTGGATCGCGGACCGGCACTTTCATAGTGGTCTTGGTCACCTTGAGCGGGTCCAGGATTGGCAGGGAATCCGTGCTCAGCTCGGCCGCCCCATAGATCAAGCCGAAGGGGTTGACCGTGGGTTTCCGCCGGTCGGTGACGATCAGGTCGTGGAGGTAGTGCTTGGGCTCGGACCAGTCGTAGACGGTCACGACGAGATTGCGCTCCACCCCCTGCGGCCGCGGCGGCACCGACGCCGGCAGTTCGCCGGCTTTGATGCGATCGGTCCATTCCGCCAGGCGGCGCAAGTGCCCCCCGTCCGGCGTGTTGAGGGTCCCGATGGTATTGATCATGTTGGTGCCGGCGGGTCCCGACTGCAATCGCCGCGCCCACGCCTCGACTGAGCTGTTGAACGTGCCCAATGCCACGGGAATCTCGCGCGTCGCCTTGTCGCCGAGCTGGTGACAGTTGCCGCAGCCATTCAACTGGATGACGTTGAGCCACTGTTCCCGGCTCTTAAAGGCCGCTGGCATGCCGTTGCCGTCGGGGCCTGTGCCGGGGAACAGGCTCTTGTCCGGAATCCTGAGCATGGCAAACCAATAGATGGCCGGATAGTATTCCGCCGCTGCCTCCGCACTCGGCGCAATCACCGCGGTCAGGTTCACGAGCTTGCCCGGGTCGGTCTTGACCTTCGGCGAATCGACCAGCCCGTAGCCGCGCACCCATACGTGGTACGTGGCCTTCGGCAGGCCGGGGATCACGTAGCGCCCACCCTCATCCGTGACCACGCTCTTAGCGAATCTGGTGCCAAGGTCAGTCGTTTCTGCAATCACCCAGACGCCAGCTTCCGGCCCCCTCGTGCTGGTGACCACCCCGCCGATGTCGTCGTTGTCGATCTGGACTGCCACTGGTTGGGCTTGTTGGGCACTCGGCCAGGTTGCCGGCCAGGCGGTCAACAGTGCGGCGATGCCAACCGCTACCATGCCTAATTGAAACGCTCTCGTCGTCCCCATGTGGCCTCCTTCGTTTATGCTTTCGCTACCCCCACCCGACCCCGGAACAGGTCGTAGCGTTGGGAGGCTTGCTCTGCGACGGTGGGCAGGTCCTCGGCCAGCAGGTAGCCTTGCTGCACCAGCGCCTCGGCGGCTTGTTTCACCCGGCCCAGGTAGTCCTCCTTGGAAAGATAGCGCTCCTCTATGGATGGACGCGGGTCGCCTGAGGCCTGGCGCCCTGCCTCCGTTGCGGGGAAGGGAATGGTCGAGCCGAGCAATGATAAGGTCTGCCCAGGTCCTCCAATATCGGGATGACGCACGTTCCAACCGGTGTACGTCGCTAACGGCACGCTGATATCCGGCAAACGGATGCCGGCCAGCTCGTTGCCATCCGCATCGACAGCAGAAACCAGGTTGGGATAGGGTTTGCCAACCTTGGGGGGTAGGAGCGTCGTCATCCCCTCATCCACCCCCGCCCCAAAGTCGAGCCTGGCGATGGAGCGCAGATGCGCCGGGAATTGCACCCCTGGTAAGGCCTGGAATGTGGCGGCCGTGGGTGCTGGAGTCACCGCCGTGCCATCATCGAGGCGCGGATGGAGGCTTGGCGGCGGGGCCTGTCCCTCCGTCACCCAGCCATCGAGATTTACCAGGGCCGCACGCAGCAGAGGCCGGTAGTCGACCGAGTTAGGCCGCTGCTGACCGCGAGAGTCGTCTGCCGTACCGGTATCGGTGAGCTGGAGATTGCCGGGGCCATGTTGCGTCCCCGTCAAGTGATAGATACGCACCCCATCCGAGGGGGCGAGGTCGTGCTTGCCGTCCAGGTGGGTGTGGATCAGCGCGGCATGGCCGTTCCAGTATTCTGCCGAGGTGTTGATGAAGAATAGCTTGGGCACCTTACCTCTGGCTGCCAGCCGCGCCAGCAGCCCATCCGTGCGTCGGGTTTCCGGGTCCGTCTGCGTCGTGTCGTGGAAGGGGAACAGGTTTTTCAGGCTATACTTGTTCGAGTTGGACGGTTGTCCAAACCGCTGGTTGAACTCGCCACGTCCGCCACCGGCGACTAGTGGAATGAGCCCGTCATAGACCAGCCGATCGCGCTCGTCCTCGTTCAGTCCCACATACAGGAAGTGGCGCAGGAATCTGCCGCTTTGCGATCGACCAAAACTGTAAGCGTATTGGATATGCCCGGCGCACGGATTGCCCTCCTGAGCTGAGCTGTAGCGCAAGAAGGAGACCATATCACGCGTGGCTATCAGCCCCAGCCCGATCACTGGCGCGCCGGTGGTAGTGTAGACTACCTGGTAGACCTTGCCAGGGAGAAACCCCGACGCTAGATGAATATGGCTCGCATCGGGGACGACACGGTCACCCTCCAAGCGCGCAAACGACCACTGCTCGCGCGGAATCGTCTTGTGTGGAGCATCCTCGTGGTCCTGTACCGTCAGCGTGGCGTCGCGGTCGTCCAGGTCCTTGGCTGGGTGGGGCCGATGCAGTCGATCCGAGAGGAGTTGCACGTGCACGCGGGCATCGGGCTGAAAGGTCACAGCGATCTTCCCCGCGATGGGCTGACCGCCGGCGTCAACGGCCTCTGGGACATTGATCCGGACCAGTCCTGCCACTGCCGGCACATCGTCCTGCCAGCCGACCCACAGCACGGTGTATCCCTGGCGCATGAGGAAGCCGTTGCCAGGGTCCATACGGCCGATCGCGCTGTTAAAATTCGTCAGCACGGTGGGGTTACCACGATTGACGATATCCAGCAGTAGCCGTTGGTTGCCGTATTGGAGGTTTACCGGCTTGAGCATGCGGAAATCTGCCGAGAACTGCACCAGTCCTTGAGCATCCCGTGAGGCGAGTTTCAGGTCGGTGATCCCGGCATTACGGGGATGGTCCGGGTCGACAGCGAAGTGGACGGTGCCATCCAGTTGTTCGTAGGGACCGACGTCGCCGAAGGCTGTTCCCTGAGCAAAGGGGCTGCGAGTCTTGATCTCTAAGGCTGTGACTGCCATGTCGCACCTCCATCTCTTTCGTAACCGTTCGTTGCCATTGAAGTAGGGTTAGCCAAAGGCCGGGGTAAGGGCTACGGCTTTCGGTCGAGCCTATAATATCCGTAACGTCCATTCGTGACAAGCTATCATGTCATTCCCTCTCCCTCCGGGAGGAGGTCAGGGTGAAGGTGGCGGAAGCAGGCTACTTGATCGTGCTAGAGATCGAGCGCGTTGGGGGCGAACACCGCTTCGGGCGCGACTTTCACTGGAATGATCTTCTGGCTATAAGCGTACTGGATAAGCGCCTCGATGGTCGGGCGGTTCCCTTCGAGGCCGAAGGGCAACGGATCGCCACCACCGATCATCTCCTGGGTTTCCAGAATATGCCGGTCGTCAGCCGTGGATGGACCGGTGTCGGCGATGTGCTTGAGGTGGCTCTCCTTCGACGCCTGGAAGGCGCGCAATAACGCCGGCGCGACCCAGGGGTGCTCCGCCAGCACTGCATTCTTGATGACGATGAGGCCGTGCATCGGGAAAATCTTCGTCCGCTGGTACCACTCCACCTCTAATGACCGGGCGTTGGGGAACAGCGGTACGAGCTGGGTTGCCGTGGGCGCAGCCACCGCCTGTGCCGCGGCAGCCTCCCAGTTGGCCGTCGGGGGTCCGCTGCGGCCGATGCCCGCCATACCACTTAGCGCCGCGTCCAACCGGCCGGCGGCGATCATCTCAGCCAGGCTTTCACCCGGTGGCAGCTTCACCACGTTTGGCGGCGCGACCCATTCCGTCACGTGCTCCTCATCATCGGTGTACCAGGTCACCTGAGCCGGATCGACGGCATATTCCGATTCGAGGATGCCGCGAGTCAAGACGCCGGTCGTGACCGTGTAGGCCCGCACCCCGAATTTTTTCCCTAGCAAGTCCTGCGGCTTTTTGATGCCGGACGCCACATTGCAGACAACCGAGCGGTGATGAAAATCGCGTGTCAAAAACACAGGAATCGCCGTGAACTGCTTGTTAAAGGCTTTGGCACAAAGGTATGTGGTGGGTGCGAGCTCGCAAACGTCGAAAGCCAGGTCGCGCACCATGCGACGGTAGGCGGCGATTTGCGGCTCCACTGTGATGTGGTCGAGACGCAGCCCATCGATGGGGATGGCGCCACTCAAAAGCGGCAGTGCGCCGCCGTGTGAGCGGACGGCAGCCTTGAGCGTCAACGTTGTCGTGGCCATGGCTTGATCCCTCCGGTGCTGACGTCGATCCTTCCCGGTGGACGACATGAGGATGTGCTACTGGTCGTACCCTACGCTGATCGATGGCGCGTGTCCAGGCCCAATGCGCGCTGTGCTCTCACTGGGCCTTAAACCTAGGACAGATCGTCCTGTGTCTCCAGTGATCTATTGGCAGGAGAGCCAGTGCTCATGCCCTAGTGTAGTCTCCTGCGACTCATGCCACTACCGCTTGCGGGCCACCCCATGCCATCCTTTGCAGCGGACTCGGCAGACAATGCCGCGCCGCTGAATTTGAGTCGCTGATAGGGTCGCAGCCGCTTGTAATGTCGCGCGATTTCCTCGCAATTGAGACGCCAACGGTATAGAATTGTTAGAGGTTTTGTTCTTCCTGGAAGGAGCATACTTAGCAGGGGTGAGCGCCTATGAGCACGGAAATCGGCACTCTATTGGTTCGCTCGCCCGACGTCTGCGGCGGGCGGGTTCGGATTGCCGGTACGCGTATGACCGTTAATCAATTAGTGGTGTGGTACAAGCAAGAATACACTCCTGAAGAGATTTCCGACCAGTACCCGCACTTGACACTTGCACAAGTCTATACCGCATTAGCCTATTACCACGCGAATCAAGAAGAAATTGAAGCGGATCTGGCGGCTGAAAAGATAGAGGCGGATCGACTTGAGCAGAAATACCAGCAAACACTGGGACAGCGTTGATGCAGATTCGCTTGTATGTGGATGAAGATGCGATGGCACGTGCGCTTGTGAGGGGACTACGAGCACGCGGGATCGATGTGACAACCGTGCTCCATGCGGGAATGTCGGCACAAGATGACATGGTACAGCTGGAGTGCGCCACCGAACATGGGCGCGTCCTTTATAGGTTTAACGTCGGTCATTTTTGCCAGCTCCATGCACAGTATATGGCTCAAGACAAGAGCCATGCAGGAATAATCGTAGTCTTTCGGCAACGCTATGCCGTCGGTGAACAGCTACGGCCGCTATTACAGCTGATCAGTATGAAGTCCGCGGAGGAGATAAGAAACAACCTGCAGTTCCTCTGATGGAGCGAGCCATGGGGTTCATGGCATTGTTTGGCGAGTTGACCGAGAATTCGTCTCTGGAAACCGCTTGCCTCTACTCGAAGCGAGAATTGATGACCTTCTTCCGCAGGGGGTCGATGAGATTGTAGCAGCCTACCAGAACATACGAGACATGATACCAACCGTCATGCCGCCTACCAAAACGGAGACCGCCTGATGCCTAACGCGCAAGAACTGGCAGCGCTGCAGGCGGCGAATATGAGCCTGCTGAGTTTACCCGGTGCGGGACAACTTCTTAGTCTCAATTCAAACACATGTGAGAGAGCATATGAAGCTTATGTCTTCTCGCGATGCTGCGAGGCGGTGCGACGGGCTGGGGGAACTGTTCAGCTAACGGGTATACGCTCAGGCAGCACGCCTAATCCAGTCGTGTTTCGAGGTGCACCTGGCAGCATGGCATCACAGAATCAGGTTTTTGCCTATGCAAGCTGCGCCTTGAACCAGAAGCGATTCGAGCTTCACCTGGACGTAGAGTATCAAGGGACTTCGGAAGCGCTTCATGAAGTTGATGTCGCAATGTGTGATGAAAATCATGCCACAGCCGTCAGAACCACGAGGAGTACCCCGAAAGCTACGCGCAACAAGTTGCTCATGGCATTTGAGTGCAAGTTCTACGAATCCACGCCCGAAGTGAGTCTCGGTCGCACCTTTGTCGGCCTGATCTCGGACTGCGGATCGTTGCGTTTGAAAGGTTTCGTCACCAACGTCCCTTCTGACAAGCTTAGGCAGTACTTTTCAAAGAATGCGCGCCCTGAGCCATTTCTGGGTATCAACCCACTGAACGCAGCCAGCGAAGACCGCTTTATTCATTACGTTGAGCAAGAACTACGCAAGTGGGCATAAAAGTTCGTGTTCCCACGAGTCTGCCAAGAAGGCCACGGTTAGCCATCGGACCAACTACTCGCAGCAGTGGCAATACCTCGCGTTGCTCGCGACTCTGCTGCGCTCCGCTGTTAATGCCTTCTGCTGTCAAGAGACAAACGACCCGCTCTAGCCAGAAAGTGATGCATATGTTCGCCCGACCCAGCGCGTACCTCTGACCGGTTGACAGCCTCTGCTTGATTTCAACAGCCGGTTTCGTGACCAGAAGCGGGACTGCTCCAACTCCTGGATCAGATAGTCCAGCATCCACTTCTGACCATCCCGCAGCCCCAGAGGCGCTCGACCGCGCGCGGTGCTCTTGGCATGTGCCCTACGAGTAATTCTCCTTACAGCCAGATGGTCCGTTCGTCAGTGGTGGCGGCGTGCCGCTTCGTCCGCTCCAACCCCAGCGCTCAGCTTTCAGCAAAAGCCGCCGTAACGCTACCAAATCGTGTGCATCATCTTAGCGTTTACTCACTCTGAGTGGATCTGCCAGCTAGAGCACACGACCGCTGCAGGCGGTTTTTGCGGATGTGCATCAAGCTTTGATACTGTCCGCGAATGGTATAGAATCATCTGGAATCGCTGATTGGTTACGGCCACTGCCGACGCAGAAATGCGCGTTGTGTGAGCTCGCCATCAGTTGTCATGGCTCTTGAAGTGCCTATCCTCCACAGGGGAGGCAGCACACATGGCGCACCCGGAGGCGACAGCCAAGCTGAAGGTAAGACCGCACCCAGGCGGCATCCTCGATCCAGTCAGGCCGTCCCACCGCTGGTGGGTTGCCGCCACCGTCATGCTGAGCAGCTTTTTGGTGCCGATGAGCCAATCGGCCATGCAAGTCGCACTGCCCCAGATTATGACGGTCTTTGGGCTCGATCTTGATCAAGCCCAGTGGATCGTGACCGCATACATCATTGCGGGAGCCATGGTGGTACCGGCGATTGGCTGGCTCGGCAATTGGCTCGGTAACCGCACGTTCTATGTGCTAGCCCTGTCCCTCTTCGTGACCAACTCTGCCCTGTGCGCCTTAGCGTGGAGTGGACCGTCGCTCATCGCCTTTCGCATCCTCCAGGGACTTGGCGGCGGTCCCATTTCCCCCATGACGATGATGTTCTTGAGCACTGTGTTTCCACTCGAGCAGCGCGGCCTGGCCATGGGGCTCTTCGGCATGGGACAGACTGCTGGCCCCATTCTGGGCACCGTGATTGGGGGGTATCTCACCGAGTACCTCAGTTGGCGTATGGTCTGCTTCATGAATGTGGCCCCTGGGGTCTTGTGTATCACGCTGGTACTGCTTGTGTTGCCTAACGGCCGCGACGAGGTCCAACGGGCGCTCGACCTGGCCGGCATATTCACCATAGGCGTCTTCCTCGTCAGCCTCCTGGTCGCCCTAAGCCGGGGGCAACGGGAGGGCTGGGATGCGCCGTTTATTCAGCGGCTCTTCGTGGTGGCAGGGGTAGCGTTAGTGAGCTTCATTGCCTGTGAGTTGCTGGCGAAGGAGCCGCTGGTCGATCTGCGGGTCTATGCCAACATGACGTTCGCGGCGGTCTCGGGAATCATTGTCTTGTTTTTCATGACCTTTTCGGCCAGCACCTTTCTCTTGGTGATTCTCATGCAGCGCTTGCTGGAGTATACGCCGGCCCAGGCTGGGCTCGTCCTCTTGCCCGGCTCTATAGTCCTGGCGCTGAGCTTTCCGCTGGCCGGTCGTGTGGCCGACCTGTGCGACCGCCGGGTCATCATGCTCTGCGCCCTCAGCGCCTTCGCGTTGTCGTCATATCTGTCAACCTTCCTCAGCCTGGAGTGGCCACTCAGCTGGATCGTCTGGCTCGTGGTGCTGCGCTTCAGCTGCGGCGGTTTCGTCTATGCCCCGATGATGGCGGTCGCGCTGTCGCAGCTCCCACCGGAAAAGGTACGCATGGGCTCCGGGATGCTGAACCTGATGCAAAATGGCTTCGGCCACACGCTGGGACTCGCGATGGTGACCACCGTGCTGCAGCGCCGCCTGACGTATCACAGCAGCCTCCTCGACCAGCAACAAGCCGTCTCAGCCCTCGGCTGGGGGGAGATTCTCGTCCCGGTGCGTGAGGTCGTGCGGCAGGCCGGCGCGATCGGGCCGCTGGGAGAAGTGCAGGTGCTGACACTGGTGCGGGGCCACCTGGAACAGCAGGCTACCGTCGCGGCGTATCAGGATTGCTTCATGCTGGTGATGCTCCTGTGTCTCGCCAGTATGCCACTAGTGTTGCTCCTGCGGAAATCATAGACGTGAGCTGTCGGCTTTCAGGTGTATTTCAGCCTGTGATATCGAAAGGGAGAGGGTCTCGCGCCGTGCAGGTCGCGTCGCAAAACCCTGATACACACTCGTTTTCGCCGTGCCGGTTGCTCCTGCCTGCAGAGGCGGACTATAATGGCTGGGTCATACAGTCTGCATGGAGTGACGGCAAGGTTATGGGCGATTTTCCCGGATGGAATGAAAGGAGCGTAGACACACATGAGTCTACCAGAGCGAATGAAGTTCGGTGTCTTCATGGGGCCTTTCCACCGCGTCGGGGAAAATCCCACCCTGGCCATCGATCGCGACCTGGAGTTGGTCCAATGGCTCGACTACCTTGGCTTTGACGAGGCCTGGATCGGGGAGCACCACAGTGCCGGCTGGGAGATTATCTCCTCCCCAGAGATTTTCATTGCCGCCGCCGCCGAGCGCACCCGCCACATCAAACTGGGCACCGGGGTGGTTAGCCTGCCCTACCACCATCCCTTGATGGTAGCCAACTGGATGGTGCAACTGGACCACATGACCCACGGCCGGGTGATGCTGGGCGTGGGGCCTGGCGCCTTACCAAGTGATGCCTACATGATGGGCATTGAGCACACGGTGCAGCGCCCCAGGATGGATGAGGCCTTAGGGGTCATCCTCCGGCTGTTCACCGAAACTGAGCCGATCACCTACAAGAGCGACTGGTTTGAGCTGCGCGAGGCGTTGCTCCAGCTCCGACCCTATCAACGGCCGACCATGCCGATCGCGGTGGCCTCGGTGCAGTCCCCAGCGGGCGTGGTGCTGGCTGGGAAGTATGGAGCCGCGGTGCTGACCATCACGGTGCCGAGGGATCCCTCACCCAACAGCGAGTCCGATCTGCGCCGCTTGTGGGAGATCGCCGAGGAGTCGGCGGCAGAGCATGGGCAAGAAGTGAAGCGGGAGGATTGGCGGCTGGTGGTGCCAGTACACCTGGCGGAAAGCCGACAAGAGGCGCGAGAAGAAGCCCGGCTGGGTGCTGGCCGCTACCTGCGGGAGTATTCAGAGGGCACCAATGGGCGCCGGCCGGTCTTCGATGGTCCACTGGACAAGGTGATAGACTTTATGGCCGATGCCGGTTATTGGTTTGTCGGGACCCCGGACGACTGCATCGAGGGCATCAAGCAGTTGGAAGAGAAAAGCGGCGGATACGGCGGCTTCCTGGTGCAGACCGTCGACTGGGCGCCGCGGGACAAGATGCTCCACAGCTACGAGCTGCTGGCACGCTATGTCATGCCCCAGTTCCAGGGGTCGGTGCTCAGCACTGCGGCGTCCAACCACTGGGCCCGCGAGCGACGAGACGGCCTGATGGCCGGGCGGACGCGTGCCATCGAGCGGGCTCGCCAGGATTACGCCGCGAGCAAGCATTAGTCATGGCCCTCTGGCACAACAGGTGGCGCAACCATGAGAGCGGTATGGTACGAACGTAACGGTCCTGCCGACGTGTTGCATGTCGGTGAGATGCCGGACCCGACGCCAAGGCCGGGTGAGGTGCGGGTCCGGATCGTCACTTCTGGTATCAACCCGTCAGACTGGAAGCGGCGCCAGGGGCTGACCCGGCGCATGGAGTTCCCCAGGGTCATTCCGCATCAGGACGGCGCGGGTATCATCGATCGCGTTGGCCCGGGCGTGCCCGGGTCCCGCCTCGGCGAGCGTGTCTGGCTCTATGAATCCCAGATTGGCCGTCCCTTCGGCACCGCCGCCGGGTATACGGTCCAACCTGCGGCACACGCCGTCCCACTGCCCCCCAACACCAGTTTTGCTGAGGGAGCTGGCCTCGGTGTCCCGGCTATGACCGCTCATCGCTGTGTGTTTGCCGATGGACCGGTCACCGGCAAGACGGTGCTGGTCACCGGGGGTGCTGGGGCCGTTGGTCACTATGCTATCCAGTTGGCCAAGCTGCACGGCGCCCACGTCATCGCCACGGTCAGCTCCGACCAGAAGGCGCAGATCGCCCTGGCAGCCGGTGCCGACGCCACCATCAACTACCGGACTGAAGACACCGTGCAGCGTCTCAGAGACATCACCCATGGGGATGGTGTGGACCACATAGTCGAGGTAGATTTTGCCGGGAACTTCACGGTCAGTCGTGAGGTGCTCCGCGACAATGGCGTCCTCGCCCTGTATTCTGCGGGCGTCGCGCCCCAGCCGCCCGTCCCGCTGCAATTCAAGGCCAGCAACATCACCGTCCGGTTCGTGCTGGTCTATGACATGCCGGAAGCGGCCAAGCAGGCCGCTGTGCAGGAGATTACCCAGCTCCTGGAAGAGGAGAAGCTGCGCCATCTCGCCGGTCCCTATTTCCCTTTCGAGTCAGTGCGGCAGGCACACCAAGCCGTAGAAGGAGGGGCGATTGGCAAAGTCGTGCTCGAGGTGGCTGGAGATGCCTAACGCCCTGGGAGGTCAAAATGGTAAGTCATACCTTACGGCGCACCCTGCAAGGCTTCCAAGAGAATCTTACCCGGTTTATTGGACCCAAGGCTTTCGGCCATTGCCCTGGAAGGCACTGATAGAACCATGTCATCGTCGCGCCCAGCCGACCTCCTGATGAAGCTCGTCTGCAGGCTGCACAGATCGCAGAGGTGCCTGTCCTCGATGGGCTCCAGGACGAGGCCAAAGAGTGGACTGTAGGGATTGGCATCGGGCCAACGGTTGGAGGCGTTTGACGAAAGGCTCGTCACCTCATAGGATCTGCTATTGACGCACGCCAGTGCTAACGATGATGATCGCGACCTCCTGGTTGGCGATAAACCCGTAGAGGAGCCACACGGGCGATGGCGTCGAAGTCGGAATCCTTATGGAACAGCTCGACGTCTTCGTCGATGCAAAGGGCAGCGATGAGGCAATCGACGGTCTTCCTGACCGTGAGACCTCGCCTTCGACAGGTGCGGTAGATCTGGGCGGCGTGTTCAAATGTTGCCAGCCGCTCTATCCGCAGGATGGGATACAACAGGAGGAGGCCTCGCGTTCGCTCAAATGCCACATCCTCTCGGATCCCCTGCAGGATCTCGCAGAAGATGAGATCCGTAAGCGCCAACGATCGCCCCGCTGTGATGAGCTGCTGCAGGTGGTGATCCTCAGGCGTCCCCGCGCCGTTGAAGAAATCAATCCAGACCGTCGTGTCCACGACGATCACACGCGCGACCTCCGCGTCTCCTCAAGATCTCCTTCCCACTGGAGCTGCCCTCGGAGTTTGAGGATCTCTTTCCGTTTCTCCGTCTTCAACAGCTCCCGCAACGCCAGATGGACCAGTTCCTTCTTCGTTTTGCACTTGAAGACCCGCAGCCCTTCTTCGACAAGCCGTTCATCCAAATCGATGTTTGTGCGAGCCATATCCACCCCCTCCTCTGTGGTCGCCAAAGTAACACAAGGAGGTGTATTAAGCAAGCGCTGTTTGTGTATAGAAGAGCGAAGGCACGGCGCAGACGAACAAGGGTCCGCCTGCCGCGCTACGTGTCCGCAGGGCTTTTGCAAAGCTTTGCATTATCGCTCAATCACTGCTGGTCAGCCTATTCAGCGCTACCGGTGGTGTCATTCTTTCCCTGCTTGAGGTGCTGGACGTGTGTGAGAGCTCAGTGTCGCGAAGGGCTGGGCGAGTGACAAGCTCACGTTCCTTTGGTACACTAGCGGCCGGCTATTCACCGGGGTACCAATGTTGTCACACCCTTTTCTCAGTCCGGCAGTGACCATCGTTGAGCAAGTATGTGTGCGCAAGATGCAAGGGGAGAAGCGATGTCGATCAACATTCGCCGCGTGGTGACGGGCCACGACGCCAACGGCAAGGCTGTTGTCAGGATTGATGACGTGGGCGCCCATGTCGCAAGCGGCCGACCGCATATGTCGCGGCAGCTCATCTGGACGACCAATGATTTGCCGGTCCATTTCGAAGAAGACGGCGAAGATAAGGGCATGCGCGAGGTCGGCACCACTATCAAAAGCGGCTCGGTATTTCGGGTTGTCGAATATGAGCCCGGTGTCACACCCCGCAACCATCGGACCGACAGCATTGATTACGCGGTAGTCATGTCGGGGGAAATCGACATGGAGATGGATGATACCGTCGTGCATCTCAAGACGGGGGACGTGCTCGTTCAACGGGGCACGATTCATAATTGGGTGAATAACGGGACGGCGCCCTGTGTGATCGCATTTGTTTTGATCAGCTCTATTGGTGGTCAGACAGCCGTTGGGTAAGAACGCGCTCCGGAGAGCGCGGAGCGCGTCTGGAGCCATGCCATCGAAAGGCACCCAAGCATGCGTCATATGTTATTAGAGGCCCAAGCTTGGTGGGATGCCCAACGGTTTGATCAACCCGAGTGGCACCTGGCGGCGTGGCCTGATCAAAAGGTCCGGCATATTCAGCTCCATGTCGCCAAGGCCCTCGGCAAAGTCCTGGCCGCGTTGGACGGGGGTGCGGGTACGGCATCAGGCCTAGACCCAATGTCGCGGGTCCGGGACGAAGTCCTGCCAGACGTGGCCATATATCGGAGTCAGTTAATCAATACGATTCGGGAGGGGGGTGTGCCAACAGCGTTCCTGGTGCGTCCCCACGCCCGTGTGACCTCCTGGTTCGCAGCAGACCCGTTGTTCCGCGTGGTGATCTCGCTCAGTCGGGCCAGTGCCCAGCTGGCCGCATACATTGAACCCCGCGAGCATGGGACGATGTCGCCTGCCTCCTCTTTCCAAGAGGCTATCCAGGAATTGCACGACAGCGCCGAAGTGCTGGCCACCTATTTCGCGGTCGATCTCGCCAGCGCGCACCAGGCACGCCTGGAAGCGCTACTGGGTGCCCCGCTCCCCGCCTCTCTCGTCGAGCGGGAGAGGGAAGACCCCTGATGGCGAAGGCCGGCCGCCGCGCACGAGCCGACTTCGCCACTGCCGACGCTGATCTTCGATCAGCGCCTGTCGCTCCCCTCCTCGGCCATCCCGACCGGATGATCGAACGGCTGCAGTGGATGACTGATACGCTGGATTTCGCCAGCCTTATTGTGGGGCACGGCGTCCGTCTGGTTTGGTTAGACCAGCACGGCCTGCGCGAAGCCCGCGCTACCCGTCTGCGACGCATCGAAGAAGTTGTGCTCTTCCATCCAGCGATGCGTCTGTTCGTAAATCTGCTGGGTGTACGGTTCGAACACAATCCGCTCCCCAGAGCTGAATGCTCGTACATCTATCATTGGCCTATACTTCTCCGGCAACTCGTGCAGATAGTAGTGCCTGAACTGCTCGGGCTCCAGGTCAATGTCTTGCTGTGCACCCCGCAGGGCACGGAAATACCTCTCCACGTCCTCGGACGCCGTCCCGGCTTGGATCAGGAAGCCGATCATGAAGGTGGCGTCCACCACCTTCCGAAAACCCTGCTGCTCCAGCACATCCTTCTGGGTGCCGAACACGGTCGCAGCCTGTATCCGGCGCTCCAACAGGAGGTCCACTCGGTCCACGGCCCGGCGATGATCCGCAGCTTGATGCAATAGGTACAATATCACCCAGCGGGATGCTGCCTTGAATCGCCAAGGGCTGGCCTGGGGTCCAGCGGACCCAGATATGCAGCGCCTCGAGGGCCATCCGCTTTTCGGCATGGTCAAAGGTCTGTAATGCTTGGCGCACCCGCGCACAGTACTCGATCAGCGCCTCGACCTGTTGCACCGCTTCGCCGATCGCCTGGAGCGATGCCTGCCGGGTGTGCTGCTCTACCAAGAGGCCTTGCCGCCGTGCGACGATGTCGGCTCGATACGCTTTCAACTCCTCAAGGCTAATTACCTCGGCCGCGTAGGCCTCCGACCAGCGTTGCGCTTCCTTCTCGCACTTCATTAGCGCCGCGTCGATGGCGGCCAATTCCCGGTGAATCTCCTGCCGCTGCTCCTCAGCGTGCGCCTCCTGGTGAGCGACTTCCGCCGCAATCAGTTCCGGCTCTGCGAGCACCCGGGCCACCGCGTCCCACACCTGCCGTTCTAGAGCCCCGGCTGCCACCGAGCCCCGACATCGCGCGTGGGGGTCATGGGTGTTACGCACCGAGCTGCAATGGTACCGCCTGCCGCCTTTCGGTGCCGTGCCCGTCATGCGGCGCCCACACTGGCCACAGTGCAGGTATCCCGACAGCAGATAGGTGTGCTTGCAATGCCGAGGGCTCTGTTCTTGGTTCCGCCTGAGTCGGTGTTGCGCGGCGTCGAAGGTCGCTCGATCGATGATCGCGGGCACCGGGATTTCGATCCACTCCGACTGTGGCCGGCGCACACTGGTCGTCCGACTGGTCCGCTCGGTTTTCCCCCAGTACGCCTGCCCCGTGTAGGCCTCGTTCCTCAGGATTTTGTGGACGCTGGCCTCGTTCCAGATCCCCGGCGCCAGAATGCGCCATCTCCCGCCCCCGGCGCCACGGTCGCGACGCGTCGACACCCGTTCATGGCTGAGCTGCTCGGTGATCGCATACGTGGTCATCCCTTGCAGGCACATGGCGAAGATCCGGCGCACCAGGCCGGCTTCCTCCTCCTCGATCTCCCAGCGGGCTTTGTGCGGCTCGCGGATCGCCTGGTAGCCCAAAGGCACCTGTCCACCCCATGGGCTCCCGGCCTTGGCCCGGCCCAGGCTCCCCCGGCGCGCACGTTCCCTGAACTTCTCACGCTCGTATTCGGCCAGGGCGCCGCTCATGTGGAAGAACAGCATCCCTTCGGGGCTCTCCTCGACCTGGTGCGTCACAAACCGCAGCTCCACGGCCAGCTGGCGGAACTCTTCATCGAGAATCATTTGAAGAGCAAACCGGCGGGCCAGGCGGTCTGGATCATAGACGATGATGACCTGAATGGCCTGCTGCTGCGCGAGCTCCCGGACTTTGTTCAGGACGGGGCGGCGGAGCACCGTGCCGGTGTGATCTTCTTGAAAAATATACGACTCCGGCACGGTAAATCCCTCGCGCGCCCCGAGTTTCAGGCAGGCTTCCACTTGGGTCGGCAACGAATAACCATCCTTCTGGTCCTCGGTGGACACGCGCGCGTAGATGGCAGCATACCTGTTGTGGTCACTACCGTTGCTGCTCTGTTCCTTCAACAGCTTCATCCTTCACTCCTTACCTACAATAGACTTCAACGTCTTTGGTCTGTGGGTGCCTCTGCATGGTGCACGATCGCCGAGTGCCCGGTGCCGGCTGGACCGTCGTTTCCCAGCGCTCTAAAGTTCTGTTCCAATATGATGTAGCGCGAGTCCCGTCTGAGCAGAGCGTCTGCCAGCGCCCGAGCGTTTTTTCCTGGTAAGTCATACAGTTCAACGCCGCGCCCAGGCCAGGGCTGGCAAGCCTGAGCAGACTAACTAGGCCAGCGATAATGAACCAACCACGCAATGTTCCCCTCCTCTCGCGCCCTAACCCTGGGTCCAGTGGATTATGATGTAGCCCCACTAAAGCTGAAGAGCCCCTTTAAAGTACCAGGTAGCCACATAATCACGATCTGGATATCAACCGATGATCCCAGTGATAGCCTATGGTGGCGAAGAGGGAGCCCCTCAAGCACGTCCGGTAGTAGCGGCTGAGATAAATCCGGCGAGTCAAATGGGAAGCCGAGCTGGTCCCCCTCATAGGGAGGAAACTCCTGTGGCCCAACGATAAACGCAAAATGGAGAAACCCTTCCTGGAAATGGCCCCGCGCCTCAGGGTGCAATGAAACCCAAAGGAATTCCGCGCCCTCTCGGGCCTGAAGAAACACCGCTGATCGCCGCCTGGAATCGCTAGGCGGTGCATCTGAGATGACAAGGGTCTCGGCCTTGAGCTATCTCAAGGCCGTTTCACGTGCGACACTCATGCCACACCAGAGAACCCGCCCATCCCCTAAGGGATAGGTCGGCCAACGACGTATATGGCCTTTTGACTTGGGCGCCGTCAGATGGAACTGTGTACGATCTTTTTCGAGTGACAGATGGTCGACGTGAAACGCTTGGTCGTGTAGTGGGTGCGATGGGTGTCGTCGAAAGCTCACCATTCCTGTAGGGCGAGCGGCAAACCCTGGGAAAAAGATGACTTGCCCTGCCGCGGAGAGCGTAAACACCCCAAGCCATCCGACAGGCGTACTTCCCGATATGCGAGGAGCGAGGTCACCAAAAAAACAGAGGGCAATCCTCTGAAAGGGCTTTCCCTCCTCAAAGAGGCGATTCACGGCTCGCGACAATGGGTTGTCCGGATCATCGTCGGTCCCCTGAGCGCCGTACTCCAGGTACCAGGTGAGTTTCAGAAGATCGTTCTTGTTCGCCATCGCTCACGCCTCCTCCGTCAGCAATCACGCCAGAGCCTCTTGCACAAGCACGCTCGGGGTCTGCCCGCGTGCGGCGGGCCGGCGCCTGATTTCTCTCGTTCATCGGCGCTTCTCTAACCTCCTCGACTGTTGTGATTTGCATTTGGCGGCCTTAACGTTTACGATTGTTTTCGTCACAACCATGGTTCTGGTGACAGCGTCCACACGGTCAGGACGGGCGAGTCGCTTCCTCATGGTTCGGCGCATCGGATGCGCAGTCTGTCGCCAACCCGAGCCGGTTGGTTTGGGCTCTACGCGGCGTATGCCCAACCATCTGAGGAAGATACGCACATGTCACGGACGTGAGGACAGGCTGCGTGGTATCACCCCACAAACCCCTGGGGGAACCCATACGCCGACCCGAACCAGCCCTCTCTCTCACGCCGACCACCCGCGGCACACGCTTTTGGGGAGTCGGAATGACGGGAGTATGCCTGTTACAACCCCCGCAGGCTCAAAAACCCGTGCAATCGCTGACCAAAACACAATCATTTTATACGCCATTGAGAATCGATAGCCCTCAGCCCGCGTGGTGGAGCGGCAATTTTATTCATGACGAATTAATAATTCTCTGCTCGGATGAGCGAGGGCTGCTAAGACAGCAAGTGGGTCTGATGCGATTGGCCTTCGTCCATTCTGAGGCCGCAGGGATCTGCCCCCTCAGCGCGGACCGCCATACCGATGAAGCGCGCATGATCTGGGCCAAGTCTGCCATGGAGGTAGACCGCCGCGCACAAGGGCAATGATCGGCACGACCCTCTGCCTGCCGGGTTCCACGACCTTACCCGAGGTGCTGAGGGCCAGTGCCCCAAATCTGAGACGATATCCCATCCCTGAGACTTCCCCATCGAGACAGAGTGGACGCGCCAGTGTGCCCTGCGCCCCGGCGACGGCTCTCAGGGCTGAGACGGCCTTCCCGCCTCTCCTAGCCCTCTGCTCCCGCTCACAATCTTCCCCATCCGTGGACTGGGGCATGGTTTGTCTGAGGATAGGGAAGGGCTGTATGGCGAGCGTCACGATGGCACATACCTTGATATAAAATGATTGGTTAAATCTATGATTGATATGTATTGATATTAATCTGAATCAGGTGTCGGCTGCGCAATGGGCCTGTCGGCGGGGATGATACGTGGGCACCGACCAGGGACGATCCCAGTGGTCCCAGCACCTCCCGCCCTGCAAACCAGGGCTCTACCGCGCCCGAGGCGCCGCAAAAAGAGAGAAGACGGTGCCGATCAAGACCATCAATGCCACACGAGGACAACGGCTCTCATTATTTGAGGAGGACACCGCATGAACATTCCCGATCTCACCCTGGCCAGGCTCCGCCACCGGGTCGATCCCGTCCGCATCTGTGACCCCT
>Ga0137403_10002646_pt1 | contig 21773 bp, 24 predicted proteins | sample CZOMad2_1_16fung_FD_122057 | JGI IMG/M metagenome (GOLD analysis project Ga0137403, IMG submission 122057) | Vadose zone soil fungal communities from Angelo Coast Range Reserve, California, USA - CZOMad2_1_16fungal (Hybrid Assembly) | ecosystem: Environmental > Terrestrial > Soil > Vadose zone...
CTCAAGCTCGACGACCTCGGCCGCGCCAAGAAGGTGGTCGTGGACAAGGACAACACCACGCTCATCGAGGGCGCGGGAAGCACCAAGGAGATCCAGGGCCGCATCAAGCAGCTCCGGGCTCAGATCGAGGAAACGACCTCGGACTACGACCGGGAGAAGCTCCAGGAGCGGCTCGCGAAGCTCGCGGGCGGCGTCGCCGTCGTGAAGGTCGGGGCGGCCACCGAGACCGAGATGAAGGAGAAGAAGGCGCGGGTCGAGGATGCGCTCAACGCCACGCGGGCGGCCGTCGAGGAAGGCATCGTGCCCGGCGGCGGCGTGGCGCTACTACGCGCCGCGGAAGTCCTCGACAGCCTCAAGCTCTCGGGCGACGAGGCCACCGGCGTCAGCATCGTGCGGCGTGCCCTGGAGGAGCCGATCAGGATGATCGTGGAGAACGCCGGGCTCGAGGCCTCCGTGATCGTCGAGAAAGTCCGGACCATGGTCCCGGTCACGCGCGGCTTCGATGCCGAGACCAACGAGTATGTCGACATGATGCAGGCGGGGATCATCGACCCCACCAAGGTCGAGCGCGTCGCGCTGCAGAATGCGGCCTCGATCGCGTCGTTGCTGCTCACGACCGAGGCGGTCGTCACGGACATGCCGGACCCCGCTGCACCGGCGGTGGCGCACGGCGGGGCCTTCTAGCCGTAAGGCGATGACCCGGTTGTAATGGCGGGCCGAGGGGTCTCGCCGATGACGGGCGCTGGCGTTACCCGTCCGCGAGACCCGCTAGCCGTGGAAGGCCCGGCGGCCTTCTTCGCGCGTCCAGAGACGGATCATGTGGCGCTTGAGGTGGGGCTCGGACGCGTCCTTGAAGTCGGTGCGGCTGTGCGCGAACGCACGGTTGTTGATGAACTGCACCTGCCCGCGCTCGATCGTGAACTCGACCCACAGCTCGGGTGACTCCAGCAGCGCGCGCATCGCCGCGAGCGCCTCATGGCTCTCGCCGTCGAGCGGCTCGCCGGCGAGCTCGGCGCCCGTCTCGACCAGCTTCTCGTTGACGCACGCCGTGAACGCGCCGCGGTCGTACCGAAAGATCGGCCGCCGCGAGATCTTGTCGTCGCCGGCCGCGTGCTCGGCCTGGCGGTCCCACGGGAACGCGCGGTAGAAGCGTGGGAGCAGCTCCGGGTGGCGGCGCGCCAGCTGATTGTGCACGCTGACCAGGCTCACGAAGCGGCTCACGCCGCCCTCGCGCGCGGGATTGACGCAGTAGAGGCCCACCAGCTCCGGCGGGAGATCCAGCCACGCGGCGTCCGTGTGGAACACGAGGTCGAGATTCGTGACCGAGCGCCGCACGCCGTACTCGAGCTGGCGACCGGTGTCGTGGACGTCGTAGACCATCGTGCCGTCCCACTTCTGGGCGACGAGCCGGCCGAGCAGGCTCCCGAGCACCCACGCCAGCGCGCGGTTCTCCTCCAGCGAGTAACGCTCCACCGGCACGCGGTCGAGCACGGCGAGGCCGACGCCGGTGCGCAGCTTGTCGCGCACGCGCTGCATCACCGCGGCGCAATGCTCGAGCGCGAACTCGCCGGGTGTCAACACCAGCGCGGGCAGCGGATCGCGCCGCAGCCGGCGCGCGACCGCGTCCAGCTCGTCGAGGCAGCGCGGCGTGAGCGCGACGAGCCAGTCGGCGGGCGTGAGCTCGTCGCGCCGCCAGGCGCGCGCGTCGCGCACGTCGGCGGCGAGCATCGGCGGGGCCTCGGTGCGCGTCGTCATTCATGCCCCCCCTGCGGGTATCGCGAGGCCCGCTGGGCGATGCCGCCGCGCGGCGCGCCGGGCGCCGTCGTCCCCCACAGCACCTCGAAGCCGGGCGGCAGCGCGCGGCTGTTGCGCGGCGCGAGCCAGAGGCGCAGGAGCAGGCGATCGTTCTCGGGCCCGGGCGCGTCCTCGTAGGCCGTGCGCGCGTGGTAGACGACGTGGTTGTTGAGGAGCTGCAGGTCGCCGGGCCGGAACTCCATCGTGGAGGCCAGCTCCTCGCACAGCGCCGCGTGCAGGTCCAGCGCCTCGTCCTGCGCCGCGCTCATCCGCGGCACGTCCGGCAGCTTCTGCGCGGCCTCCACGAACGTGCGCGAGTACTGCGTCGTGAACTTCCCCGCGTGCTCGGCGAAAATGGGCAGCGCGTACACCTGCCGCTCGCCGCCGGCCTCCTCGCCCTGGCGGCTGCGCCAGTAGTCGGCGAACAGGAGCGCGTGGAGGTCGGGCCGCCGCGCACGGATCGCCTCGGCCACGCTCACCGCGCTGACCACCTTGCTCAGCCCGCCCGCGCGCGCCGGGCGCACGCAGAGCAGGCTCACCACGTCGCAGCGGTCGGTGTGGAAGCGCAGCGGCCCGCTCGAGCGCGCCTTGCTGCGTGACGAGCGCCCGAGGACGGCGTCGACCGCGGGCCCCTCGCGGATCTCGCCGTAGCGCGCGACCTCGTCGCGCACCTCGCCGATCAGCTCGCCCCGCGCGTTCTGGTAGCGGATGTGGCCGAGGTGCGTCCCCACGCCCCAGTAGAGGTTCTTCAGCTCGTCGGCGGTGTACCGCTCGACGGGGAAGCCGCGCAGCAGCACGACGCCGCGCCCGTTCTCCAGCTCGTCGAGCACCGCCTCGAGCTCGCGGCCGAACGTCGGCAGCGGGAAATCCTCACGGCCGAAGGCGGGCCACGAAAGACGGCGGCGGCGCAGCCCGGCCAGCGCGGCGTCGCACTCCGCGATGGCCGAGGGGGCGACGGGCCGGATCCAGTCCGTCGACGCGGTCAGGTCGGTCCCGAGCCACGCGGGCGACGTCGTCGCGGCGCGCATCACGCGACGGCAGCCGCCTTCTTGAAGTCCTCCTCCGTGAAGTTGTAGAGATGGGCGCCGCCCTCGAGGATCTGGGCCGCGATCTCCTTGGGCACGTTCTTCAAGAGATTGGTCGAGACGTACGGGAAGTTCGAGTCAAAGTGCGGGTAGTCGGTCGAGATGCACATGCGGTCGGCGCCGATCAGGCCCGCCGTCGCCTCGATCTCGGGCTCGCTGCCCTCCACCGCCGCCCAGCAGTTGCGCCGGAAGTACTCCTTGGGGGTGAGCGTCAGGTATGGCGCGTGCGACTCGCGATATTGCGGGTAGTCCCACTCGATGCGCGACAGCACGCCGGGCGCCCAGGAGTTCTGCGCCTCGAGGAAGCCGACGCGCAGGCGCGGGTGGAACTCGAACACCCCGCCGATGACCATGGCGATCAGCGCCAGCTGCATCTCGATCCAGTGGCTGGCCACGTGGCGGTAGAACCGGTTCTCGCCGTACAGCACGTTCATGTGCGAGTACCAGGCGCCCGTGCCCTCGTGGAACCCCCACGTCACGTTCAGGTCCTCGTGCAGCGTGTACAGGGGATCCCAGTAGTTCGAGTGCCAGAAGTGGCCGTTGACGAGGTTCGGGCGCATGAAGGAGCCGACGGCGCCCAGCTCGCGCACGCAGCGCAGCAGCTCGCGGCAGGCGAGGTGCACGTCGTGCGGCGGCAACATCGCCACGAACCTCAGCCGCTCGGGACGGTGGCGGCAGAACTCGTGGATCCAGTTGTTGTAGGCCTGGCAGAGGGCCAGTGAGAGCCTCGGGTCCATGTTGTCGCGCGCCAGCAAGCTCAACCCCGTGGTGGGATAGAGGACGGCGATGTCCACGCCCTCCATCTCCATGCCGATGAGCTGCGCCTCGGGGTCGTACTTGCGCTGGATGGCGAAGTCGAGGCGGCCGGTGATCCGCGAGCCGGACAGCGGCTGGGTGCTGTTGGCGGTGTCGGCGGCGACCTTGCTCTTCTTGCGGTGCTGCTGCAGCTCGGCGTCCATCGTCGTCGGCAGGCCGTCGATGACAATGGTGCCGCGCACGGGCCGGCCGTCGGCGCCGATGGGCAGCACGACGCGATCCTTGAACTTGGGATCGAGGTAGCGCTCGAAAAGGTCCGGCGGCTCCATGATGTGCATGTCGCAGTCGACGAACCGGAGCCCGTCCTTCATCACGTCCTCCTCGGCATCGCGGTCAGTTCTTCACTCGCGGCTGTGCTCAGTTCTTGTACGAGGGATCCACGCGCTCGAGCCGGCGCAACAGTCCCGGCCACACGCGCGCGCCCTGGCGCTGGCGCGAGACGGCCTGGTCGAGGACGTCCTTGGGCACCGGGATCAGCTCGCCGCCCGCCTGCGCGCGCACCTGGATCGCGCACGACGCCTCGAGGTAATACATGGCCACCCACGCGTCGGCCACCGTCTCGCCGACCGTCAGCAGCCCGTGGTTCCTCAGGATGAGCGAGGTCTTGTCGCCGAGGTCGGCCACGAGCCGCGGCTTCTCGTCATCGTCGAGGGCGGGGCCCTCGAAGTCGTGATAACCGAGGCTCCCGAGGCTGAACATCGAGTGCTGGGAGATCGGCAGCAGGCCGCCGCGCTGGGCGGAGACGGCGACGCCGTTGAGCGTGTGGGTGTGCAGCACGCACTTCGCATCGTGCCGCGCGGCGTGGATCGCGCTGTGGATCACGAAGCCGGCCGGGTTCACCTCGAAGGGCGAGTGGTCGATCTTCTGGCCCTTGAGGTCGATCTTCACCAGGCTGGAGGCCGTGATCTCGTCGAAGAAGACGCCGTAGGGGTTGATGAGGAACGCGTCCTCGGCGCCCGGCACGCGCAGCGAGATATGCGTGAAGACGAGGTCTTCCCACTTGTAGAGGGAGACCAGCCGATACGCGGCGGCGAGGTCGACGCGGGCGGCCCATTCTTCGGAGGGGACCTTGCCCTTCAGCGAGGGGACGTCCAGCACGGTCGAAGTCATGACTGCCTCCCGGTGGCGATGTTGGCTGAACTGTAAGACCTTCAACGCCGTCCTGCAAGGGCACGGTGGGAGCGCGCCGGCGCAGGCGGCGTAGCGCCTAGCGGAAACGCTGGGACCAGCCGACGAGGAGCACGCCGACGGCCTCTTCGGCGCCCGCCGAGAACGGCGCGAGCGCGCCCGTCTCGTCGCGCGCGTTGATCAACTGGAGCACGCCGACGACGTCGCCACGCCCGCCGCGAATCGGCAGCGACAGCATCGAGCGCGTGCGGTAGTCGTTCTTGAGGTCCCACGCGGGATTGAAGACGTAGGGTTGGTCGTCGACGCGGCCGTCGTACGCGTCGGGCAAGTTCACGGGGCGATGCGTGAGCAGCACGTAGCTGGCGATGCTCCGTTCGTCCAGCGGCAGCGAGCCGTGGGTGAGGCGCCGGCGCGCCTCCGCCCAGCCGTGCCGCCGCTCGAGCGCCTCGTTGTGCGCGGCGGCGAACCGCAGGCCTGCCGCCTCGCGGATGTAGACGGTGCCCGCCTCCGCTCGCGTCAGCCGGCGCGCCTCGGCGAGGAGCGCGTCGACCGCTTCGCCGGACACCGCGCCCGCGCACGGCGCGTCGATCCCGTGGCCCGCGCCGACGTCGGCGCTCGTGCGGTAGCGCTCGAACTCCGGGCGGTGTCCGCGCAGCCACTCGAGCGTCGGGCCGCGACCGTAGGCGAGCTCGTCGAGGGCCACGACCTGCGCGACGCGGGGCGTGAATGGCCCGCAGCAGGCGAGCAGGCTCTCGTCGCGCGCGCTCACCTCCACCGCCCAGAGGTTCGCGGAGTGCTTGTGCCGCCAGAGCTCACGACGCAGCCGGTCCATGACAGACGCTCCCGTCCGGAAGATGGGGCAAAGGTCGCGCCATGGTCGGAGGGCCAGCAAAAACGCCCGCTTCCACGGCGTCCCGGCGATGGAAGCGGGTGATTCCTCGCCAGCGGTGGTAGCATCGGGCCCACCAACGACACGGAGGCGGACATGGCCTTGCCGCTCGAGCCGTACACGGTGATCGACCTCACGCGGGCGCGCTCCGGACCCACCTGCATCCGGCAGCTCGCCGAGATGGGCGCGAAAGTGATCAAGGTGGAGAACAAGGGCGAGGACGACTTCGCCCGCGACGGGTTCGATTTCCAGAACCTGCACCGCAACAAGCGCTCGATCACGCTCGACCTCAAGAATCCGCGTGGCGTCGAGGTCCTCAAGCGCCTGGCCGCGAAGGCCGACGTCCTCGTCGAGAACTACCGCCCGGACGTCAAGCATCGCCTCGGCATCGACTACGAGACGCTCAGCAAGGTCAACCCGCGGCTCGTGTACGGCAGCATCTCCGGCTTCGGCCAGTCGGGCCCGTACCGCGATCGTCCCGGCTACGACCAGATCGCGCAGGGCATGGGCGGCCTCATGTCGATCACCGGTCTGCCGGGCCAGGGCCCGGTACGCGTCGGCATCCCCGTCGCTGATCTCACGGCCGGCATGTTTCTCGCGCACGGCATCCTCGTCGCGCTGCTCGAGCGCGAGCGCTCGGGCCGCGGCCAGTGGGTGCACACGTCGCTGCTCGAGGCGATGGTCCGCATGCTCGACTTCCAGGCGTCGCGCTGGACGCTCGGCAAGGAGATCCCGCCGCAGGCGGGCAATGATCATCCCACCGGGATCCCGACCGGCGTCTTCAAGACCGCCGACGGTCACATCAACATCGCCGCCTCCGGCCAGGTGATGTACCGGCGGCTCTGCGAGGCGATCGGCACGGCGGCCCTGATCGACGACCCGCGCTTCAAGACACCCGCGGATCGCTCGAAGAATCGCCTGGCCCTCAACGCCGAGCTCGACCGCGCGCTCATGACCAAGCCGAGCGCGAATTGGGTGGACGTGCTCAACAAGGCGGGCGTTCCGTGTGGTCCGATCTACAACGTGAAGGAGGTCTTCGAGGATCCGCACGTGCAGGCGCTCGGGCTCGCGGTCACGATCGAGCACCCGCGGCTCGGCAAGCAGTCGGTGCAGAACCTGCCCGTGACGCTGTCGCGCACGCCGGGCGCGGTGCGGACGGCATCGCCGGACATGGGCCAGCACACCGACGAGATCCTCGGTGAGCTCGGCTACGGCAAGGACGAGATCGCCGCCCTGCGCCGTGACAACGTCGTCTGACGCCGCTCGGCGGTCAGCACGGCCTCGGGCGAACGTCGAGCCGCTGACACCGGCGATGGCACCCGCGTTGCAGCCCACGCTCACGCATGGTTATCCATGCTCGCCCACTCATCGCGTCCATCGTCATTACGCTCGTGCTCGGGCTCGTTTCTGCGGTCTACGCGGGCGCGCCGACCGACACGCTCAAGCAGGCCGTGGATCAAGTCGTCAAGATCCTTTCCGACCACGCACTGCGCGACAAGCCCGAGCAGCGCCGGGCGGAGGTGCGCAAAGTCGCCGAGAGCATCTTCGACTACCCTGACACGGCGCGCCGCGCGCTCGGCGCGCACTGGAACGCGCGGAGCCCCCAGCAGCAACAGGAGTTCGTGAGGCTGTTCTCCGACGTGCTCGACCGCTCGTACGTCTCGAAGATCGATCTCTACCAGGGCGAGCGCGTCCAGTACGTGGGCGAGACGGTCGACGGTGACGAGGCGACCGTCAAGACGGTCATCGCGACGAAGAAGAGCAGCGAGGTCCCCATCGACTACCGCTTGCACCGCAAGGACGGGCGCTGGCTCGTCTACGACGTCATCATCGAAGGCGTGAGCCTCGTCTCGAACTACCGCACCCAGTTCAACAAGATCGTGCAGACCGAGTCGTATGAGGCTCTCGTGCAGCGGCTGGGGGCCAAGGACACGGCCGAGCCGTCCGCCAGCCCGGGGCGTTCGCGGACCGATCGGTAGGGCGGGACTTACAAGGCGGAGTCTTCGGAGTCTTCGGAGTCCTCGTCCTCCTCGGAATCAGTCGGCCACTCGGTCTTCCACTCGGCCGCGTGGTGCGTGGCGGCGTTGCCTTCCAGGCCCGCATCACGCAGATAACAGTGGCGATGCACAGTCAGACCGAGCGAGGGCGGTCGGGTCACGTCGTCGCCGTCGAAGATGAAGTGACCGCAAAAGAGGCAGCGGTCCCGGCCCATCACCGGCCGACAGCCGCAATTTTGAGGCCATCGACCGCAGCAACTACGTAGGATTACGAGCGCGCACTACGTAGATCTCAGGGACGCGTCCCCGGATCGAAGAAGCCCATCGCCTTGAATCGCATCTCCACCGGAACGCCGTAGACCTTCACCATCGAGCCCGGCGTCACCATCCGGTCGAGGCTCGGGCTGAGGCTCGAGACGTCCACGGCCACGCGACCCTCGTCCGAGCGCAGGACGAGCGTGCGGCCGACCAGCGACTCGACGACGCCGCTGATCTCGGTCCAGCGCCGGTCGTCGGCCACGGAGGTGGGCATCGCGGCGGGCGCCGCGATCGCCTCGACGACGGGTTTCCTTACCGATGATGCCGTGACGGCAGCCCCGCGGACCGGCGGCGAGGGCGGCGGCGTCGTGATCGCCGCCGTGCTCGGCGCGGCGGGCGGCGCCACAGCCGTCGCGGCTGGCGTGGGCGGCGCAGCCGGGGGCGTGACGGCCGGCGTCGGGCTCGGCGCGCTCGGGCTGACGGACGCAGTCGACGGACCGGCCGCGGCGCCGGCAACGGGCGGTGCCGGCGTGACCGTCGGCGTGCTCACGGCGACGGCCGCCGGCGGCGTCAGCGCGGTGGGCGCGGGCGCCGGGCGCGCGCCCTGGAGGTTCGCCAGCGCGGCTCCGGACGTCTCGCCCGCGCCGATGCCGAGCGCGGTGATCTCGTTGCCCGCGCGGCCCTCGAGACCCAGCACCGACACGCGCGCGCCAGCGGTGAGCGAGCCGTCGCGTCGCGCGGCCGCGATGCCGACGTAGTACACCGCGCCGTCATCGCCGCGCACGACGAGGAACGACTCGTTCGTCACCGCGCGAGGCCATTCGAGCACGCCGTTGACGAGACGTGGATCGCCGGGGCCGGCGACGGCCACCGCGTGAGCGACGAGGACGAGCGCGACGGTGAGGAGGACCAGGTTGAACTTCATGGGACACCTCCGGTCCGGTGCCTTCGCAAAGGGAATGCCAGAGCCGTTTTCAGCGCCGGAATCGCGGCGCCGGCGACCGGGAGCGGGTGAGCGCGTCCTCATTTCTCCTCGCGTCCACAGGTCGTGGGAAAAACATTTCCCATTCCGCAGCGAGACGGCGATGGTGTACAACCGTCGCCCATGGAGCTCGAAGGCGCCACCGTGCTCGTCGTCGAGGACGACGAAGACACTCGCGACGTGATGCGCGCCATGCTCGAGCTCTGCGGCGCGAAGGTGCTCGTCGCGGAGTCGGCGAAGAGCGGCCTCGAGACGTTCGAGAGGGCCCGCCCCGACGCGATCGTCAGCGACATCGCGATGCCGGGCGAGGACGGCTACTGGCTGGTGCGCGAGGTCGCGCGACGCATGAACACGCGGGACGTGCCGGCGGTGGCGGTGACGGCGTATGCGGGGCAGCACCCGCGGGACAAGGCGCTCGCCGCCGGCTTCCGCGCGCACCTCGCCAAGCCGGTCGATCCCGAGGTGCTGTGCCGCACGGTCGCCGAGGTGATGACGGCCGACTGAGGGCTCAGCTCTTGAGGCGGCGCTCGAGTCGCGCGACGAGGCGATCGAGCTCCCGGTGGTCCTCCGCGGTCAGCGTCGGGCCCGGCGCGCGCACCGCGGGTGACGCCAGCGCGCCGCGGCGGAAGAGCAGCTCCTTGCGCACGGCGAGCCCGGCTCCCGGCTGCGCCTCGTAGCGCAGCAGCGGCAGGTAGACGTCGAACACGTCCTCGGCGCCCTCGGCGTCACCCGCGGCGAAGCGCTCGTAGACTTCCACCAGCATCTCGGGGTACGAGAACCCCGTCATCGCGCCGTCCGCGCCGCGGGCCAATTCTTGCGGGTAGTAGATCGCGTTGTTGCCGACGAGCACGCTCACGCGCCGGCGGCCGGCGCGCGCCGCCTCCGCGCGGATCCGTCCGAGCTTCGTCAGCCCGGGGCAGTCTTCGTGCTTGAGCATCACGAGCCGCGGAAACGCGTCGACCATCCGGTGGAAGGCCTCGACCGTCAGCGGCACGCCCGTGGACTGGGGGTAGTCCTGGTACACGACGGGAGTCGCGGGATCGAGCGCCGCAAAGACCGACGCCACGTAGTCGACGAGCGCGTCGTCGTCGGCGCCCCGCGTCGGGGCCACCATGACACCCGCGGCGCCCGCGGCCATCGCGTCGTTCGCGAGCTCGGCCAGCGCGCGCAGATCGGCGTTCGACACGCCGACGACGACGGGCACGCGGCCGGCGACGCGCGCCAGCGCGCAGCGGACGACCGCGCGCGATTCCTCGGGCGTGAGCTTGGACGCCTCGCCCATGATGCCCAGCAGGGTGAGGCCGTGCACGCGACGCTCGAGGTAGAAGTCCACGAGCCGGTCGAGGCTCTCGAGGTCGAGGGCGCCGCCCGGCGAGAACGGCGTCGCCGAGATTGGGAAGACGCCGCGCGCGGTCTCGTCGAGACGCGGCGCGCTCATCGCGCGGCTCCCGACGCGAGCCGCGCGGCCAGCGCGGGCGCGAGCGCGGCGGTGCGCCATGGTCCGCCCGACGCCGCGATCTCGTCGCAGAGGCGGCGGAGGTCCGCCTCCGTGTCGACGTCGAACCAGCGCGGCAGCAGCCGCACGCGCAGCCCGAGCGCGCGCGCTCGCGCGAGCGTCGTCGAGAGCACGCGCTCCGTGCTCCACGGCACGTCGGTGAAGAGCGCGGGGCACGGCGCGCGCAGCCCGACCGACCAGTAGCCGCCGTCCTCGCTCGGTCCGAGCACGACGTCGGCATCGCCGGAGGCCAGCGTCGCGACGCCCTCGGCCACCCACGCCATCGGCAGCTGGGGCTGTCCGCGTCGAGCGCGAGGGCGCCGGCGTGCGCGGGCAGGAGATCCTCGAACAGACAAGCCAGCCGTTCGCCGAGCCCGTCGCCGCGCTGCGCGAGCAGGCGGACGGCGGGCGGCATGAGCGTGCGCAGCGCGGGCGCCGCCTCGGGCGGCGTGAAGGCGAGCACGGCCGCCGCGCCGGAAAGCGCGGCCACGCCGTCGAGGCGATCGAGCAGGAACGCCGTCGCGAGCGCGCGCGCCTCGTCCGCGGTGAGCGGCGGCTGCAGGCGGGACTTCACGATCGCGAAGCCGGGCGCCTTCGCCATCACCGCCACCGCGACCGGCGCGCGGCTCACGCCCGGCGCGTCAGCGGTGGATGACCCAGCCGTCGCCACGGCCCTGGATGCGCTCGTACGACCACACCGTCACGCGGTAGTGGTCCGCCTTCGGCATCTTCGGGATCTCGAAGTACGCGCGGCCGAAGCCCGGCACGACGCCGGAGAGCCACTCGACGCGCTGACCCACGACGGCGCCCGAGCTGTCGAGCGCCTGGGCGAGCAATTGCACCCTGGCGGCCGCCTCGCCGTAGGTGTTCTCCACGTACCCGCGCAGCCGGCGCTGGTCGGCGTTCTTTTCCGGCGCCGCCTCCCAGCTGAGCTTGAACCAGCGCTCGGTGTCCGGCATCAACGTCGTGACCGACGCCGACGGCGTCGTCTCGCTCGTCGCGCAGCCCACCGCCATCACGGCCAGGACCAGCGCCAGCCCCATCGTTCGCGTGGATCGATCCTCCTCGTGGTGTTTGCGTCCATCGTACAGCGACGCCGCGGGCGGCGCCGCGCTATGCTCCAGCGTGGTGACCGACCCCGAGCCGTTCGAGGAACGCGACGCCGACGGCGCCGTGCGCGGCGTCCTGCACCGGCCGAACGCGCCGACGGGCGACGGCGCCGTCCTCGCCCACGGCGCGGGCTCGAATTGCGAGTCGCCCGTGCTGCGCGCGGTCGCCGCCGCCTTCGCGGCGCGCGGCATCGCCGCGCTCCGGATCGACCTGCCCTTCCGCCAGGCGCGGCCGAAAGGACCGCCCTCGCCCGTGTGGGCGGCGCGCGACCGCGAGGGTTTGCGTCGGGCGCTGACCGCGCTCGCGCGCCGGTATCCGGGCCGTCTCGTCCTCGGCGGTCACTCGTACGGCGGCCGCCAGGCCAGCATGCTGCTCGCCGACGCGCCCGGGCTCGCCCACGGGCTCCTGCTGCTCGCCTATCCATTGCACCCGCCAGGGCGTCCCGAGCGCCGGCGAACCGAGCATCTGATCACGCTGCGCACGCCGACCGTGTTCGTGCACGGCACGCGCGACCCGTTCGGATTCGTCGACGAGCTGGACGAGGCGCGCGGTCTCATGCCCGCGCCGACCCGGCTCCTCCCCGTGCGGGACGCGGGGCACGATCTCGGCGCACGCGGGAGCGGCTCGTTCGCGCCGGCGGCCGTCGCAGAGCTCCTCGCGCTCCTCGGCTGAGGGGGGTGGCCGTGTGGCGGCGCGACGACCGGTGTTCGATGGCGTGGCCACGGAGGGCGGCGGCGGGCGCAGGCGGCGCGCGGCCCCGTGAGACCCGTGTCTTCTGGGTACTGCGTCGGACCCGGCGATTAATCGTGGCCCGCTGACAGGCGCCCCGTTCAGTCGATTTGCGAGGTCGAACGGGGCCGCGCGCCGCCTGCGCCCGTCCCCGCTCGCGCTCAGCGTCCCTTGAACACGGGCTCCCGCTTCTCGACGAACGCCTTCGCCGCTTCCTTGTGATCCTCGGTGAACCCGGTGCGCGTATGGTGCATGGCCTCGAGGTCGAGGCACTGCGCGAGCGTCTGGGTCTCGGCAGCGTTCATGTTGCGCTTCATGTAGCGCAGCGCGACGCGCGGGCCCTGGGCGAGCTTGCGCGCGAGCGTCAGCGTCTCGTCCTCGAGCTTCTCGTCGGGCACCACGCGGTTGACGATGCCGAGCGCGTGCGCCTGCCGCGCGTCGACGATCTCCGCCGTGTAGTACAGCTCCCGCGCCTTGGCGGTGCCAACGAGCTGGGTGAGGAACCACGAGCCCCCGAAGTCGCCGGAGTAGCCGACGCGGGCGAAGGCGGTCGCGAACTTCGCGCTCTCGCCGGCCACGCGCAGGTCGCACGCGAGCGCCATCGACAGGCCGGCGCCCGCGGCGGCGCCGCGCACCATCGCGATGGTCGGCTTGGGCATCTCGTGCAGCAGGCGCGACACCTCCATCTTGCTGCGCAGGCCGTGCGCCTTTTCCTCCAGGCCCGTCTCGGCGAACTCGCGGCCCTCGGCCATCGCCTTCACGTCGCCGCCCGCGCAGAAGCCGCGGCCGGCGCCCGTGAGCACGACGACGCCCACCGCGGCGTCGGCGGCCAGACGCGGCAGCGCCTCGAGCAGCGCATCGAGCATCGGTCCCGACATCGCGTTGAGACGGTCTGGCCGGTTGAGGGTGAGCACCGCGACGCCGTCCTTCACGCTCTCGAGCAGGTCGTTGGTCATGATCGCCTCCGCGGACGTGCCGGTATCGTACCCTAGGAGCGTGCGGCGCGGTCTGGCACCCCCGATGTCAGCGCGCCGACACCGACGGCGCGCGTCCAGGGTCCAACTACCCGATTTTATTGAGCCGAAGCGTGGCACCCTACTTGCCCAAGATGAGAGAGAGTCTCTCCCAGGAGGGGAACATACGATGATGGTTCTTTTCACGCCGACGGCGTGGCGCCTGCCGCACTGGCTCATCGCCCTCGGCTCGGTCGCCGCTCTCAGCCTCTATTCCGGTCTCGTGCAGCCGCGCGAGATCGCGCTGTGGTTCGCCGCCCGCCCCGAGGTCGCGCAGGCGTTCGCCGATCCGTACTTCGGCCGAGCGGACGCGCTGATCCTCGTCTTCTCGACGCTGTTCCTGGCGCCGTTCGCGCTCTTCGTCGCGCTCGTGCTGCTGATCTTCGCGATCGCGATGCTCGGCGGCTTCGTGCTGCCGGTGGTGCGCTGGTTCAGCCTGCCGGACTGGTCCGCTACCGCCCTCGTCCTCGTCGTCGGCGGGATTGCGGCGTGGGCGCAGAGCGAGCTCTGGCTGCCGCGCTCGCTGTGGTTCCTCGGCCTGCTGGCGCGGGCCTGGAAGATCGTCCTGGCCTGACGCGCCGTCGGGGCGGCTAGTCGCGCTTGCTGCGTGACTGGGCGGCCTCCCGCTCGAAGCCGGGCAGGATGGCCTTGATGAACGCGTTCTGCACCAGCCGAACCAGGACCTGCCACGTGTCCGTCTGCGGACTGTCGAGCGGTCCCGAGATGTCCGCCTTCGTGGCGACTTCCTTGCGCGGATGGTTCTTGAGGATCTTGCTCGCCACGTCGATCGCCTTCTCCTTGACCTTCTGGCCGAACGTCTTGTCCTCGTCCTGCTCCTTGTCGTAGACCTTCAGGTCACGGAAGAGCGGCTTGACGTAGCCGTCGATGCGGCCGTCGTGCACGTGCAGCTCCGAGAAGACCGAGAAGACGCCGGAGACCACGTCGAACTTCGCGTGCGCCCGCAGCAGGTCGTTCATCTTCCGCATGTCGGTGTTCTCGATCTTCGCGTTGATCGCGAAGTCGGGGCCCTTCGTCTCCGGGCGGAACGTCGCGTCCCCGGTGGTGGCGCCGCTGCCGAGGAAGCGCCCGGTCAGCATCGCGTGGCCGTAGCCCTCGTCGCGCTGGTTGCTGAACTTCTTGAGATTCAGGTTCATCTCGTCGATGAACACGCGGTACTGCGGGCTGGCGCTCTTGTTGACGAGGCCGACGTTGGCGTTCACGACCTTGATGTCGTCGACGTGCAGGATCACGTCGCGCGCGTTGCTCACCTTCTGGGCCGCCTGCGCGCCCTCCTTGATGACCTCCTTGTGAGCGGCCGCGTCCGCCTTCTTGTAGTGGTACTCGGCGACCAGGCCGTCGACGCGGAGGTTTTCCAGCCAAAGCGTCGCGATCTTGGGCGAGTACTCGACATCGCCGCGGCCGCTCATGGACCCGCGCGACACGACCATGTTGGCGCGCGCGGCCACCGGCGCGAAGTAGTCGAGCGGCACGTCGCGAAGCTCCACGTGGCCCTTCACGCCCGCATAGGGCTCCAGCAGGAAGTCGGCCTTGCCGTCCACCTTCAGCTGGCCACGGTCGAAGACGACCGCCTCGATCTTGACCGGCGACGGGTACTCGCCCTCTGCCGAGCGCACGTTGCGGATGTCCTGCGCCACCACCTGGATCTTCGTCACCCGCAGCGGCCGTGCCTGCCCCGACTCGACGTAGGTGGCCTCGCCGTCGACGATCTTGAACTCGTTGATCTTCAGCGGGTACATGGCCTGCAGCGCGTCCTGCCAGCCGTGGTCCTTCACCGGGGTCGGGTCCTTCAGCTCGGTTTCGAAGTGCGGCTTGTCGACATAGATGATCGGCTTGACCAGCTGGAAGTCGGCGACCAGCTTGCGATGGACGAGCGCGCGCCACTGCACGCTGGCGGTCAGTCGCTCGATCCGCATCACGGGGGGATCCGGATTGGCGTTCTGCATGAGCTGCACGTCGTAGAAGTCGACGGCGAATCCGATGGGGTGGAAGTCGAGCTTGCGGATGTGGGCCGTGTAGCCCTTCATCTTCCGGTTCATCTCGTTCTCGGTCATGCGCCGCAGCGGCTCCTCGATGAAGAAGGCGATGACGACGGCGACGATCAGGACGAGGGCCACCGGAACGGCGAACCAGAGCCAGTGGCGGCGAGACCAGCTGCCGAGTGCTCTGACGGGATTCCGCATGCTCTCTCCCGTCTCACCGGGGAGCAAGCACAGTGCCAGCGAGGTATCATCGCGGCATGACGCGCGCCGCTCTCGTCCTGATCGCCATCGCCGCCGCCCTCGTGCTGCCGGCCGCCGCCCAGACACGCCAGATCCGCGTGGACGTGCAGTTCCGCCAGACGGGGACGCAGAACCGCGACGCGGCCGGCGCCGCCGGCGGCGTGATCATCACCGAGCGTGGGGGCGTCCGGCCGCGCGGCGCCGCCGGCGCCGGCAGCACCGAGACCCGTGTGCAGCGCTCGACGGGCATCTTCACGCTGGTGCAGGACGGCGGCGAGTCGACCCTCACCGTGGCGAGCCAGGTGCCGTACCCGCAGATCGCGTTCTACCGTGATTACGCCACGGGCGCGGGCTACGTCGCCTCGGGCGTCGCCTTCCGCGACGTCGGCACCGCGCTGAAAGTGCGCGCGAGCCTGCTGCCCGACGATCGCATCCGCGTGCGGCTGACCCCGACCATCAGCTACTTCTCGGCCGACGGCGCGGGCACGATCGAGTTCACGGAGGCGACCACCGACGTGATCGTCCCCAACGGCCGGGCGGTCATCCTGGCCGGCAGCACGACCGACACCCACGCGGTGACGCGCCAGATCCTCGGCGTCGCGCGCGAGCAGTCGACGAGCCAGACCACCGTCGTCTTGACCGCGACCGTGCGCTGACTCACTCGGAGGGGGCGTCTCACAGGCGCGCCTCCGGCGCGACGGCCCCCTCCGATGCCTCCCCCAGAACGGAGATTGCGCCGGCAAAGCCGGCGCTCGAGACAGCGCGACCATGGGTCGAGATTCGCTTAATGGGGCGCGCGCCGAGCCAGCAGGGCGACGCCGACGGTCAGCAGGAGCGCCGACAGCGTGGCCGGGAGCACGCGCGGGTGGGCGGCGCCCAGGAGCCCGCTCGCCAACGGGCCGAGGAACATCCCGCCGTCGACGAACACGCGGAAGCGCGCCGTCCGCCACGCGACCTGCGAGGCGGGTGTGGCCGCGCGCAGCAGCCCTACCGGCAGCATCCAGCCCGCCATGCTGAGCCCGAAGACGACGCAGCCGGCCACGACGAGCGGGAGCGGCCCGAGGCCGATCATGGCCACCGCCGCCGCGAAGGTCAGCAACACGACGCCGAGTACGCGCGCGGTGCCCCGCCGGTCGGCCAGGGCGCCCACCGGCAGCAGCGCCACGGTGTCGCACAGCTGGGCGACCATCAGCAGGCGCGCGATGCCCGAGCGCTCGAGGCCGAACTCGCGGCTGCCGCGCACGGGGATGACGTACTGCTCGAGCGTCGCGTAGGCGAGCGCGACGGCGCCGCCGGCGGCGAAAGCGAGGGCCGAGGCCCCGCGGTCGGCGGCGTTCGGGGCGGCCTCGGCCGCCGCGGCGCTGCGCGCGAACCACGGCCGGTCGCCGCCGGCGTCCGGCAGCAGCACGAGCAGCGCCTTCAGGATGACGAGGGCGACGAGGATCGGCGAGCACGCGACGAGGAACGCCGTCTGCCACGCGAGCTCACGCGGCAGCGCGCCCACCAGCGTCACGCCGCCGAGGATCCCGAGCATCGCGCTGAACTCGACCGCGCTCAGCGCGGAGGCGAGCCGGTCGGCGCGCACGCGGAGGATCGTCGTCAGCGCGCCCAGCGTCCCGAGGGTGTGGCCCGTCCCCATCAGCACGCGTCCCAGCACGAGCCAGCCGAACGAGCTGCCGAGGACGAGACACGTGACGCCCGCGAGGACGAACGCGGGCCCCGCGATCAGCGCGCGGCGCACGTGGTGCGTCATCAGCAGGCCCGCCGGCAGGTCGGCGAGCATCCGCGCGAAGCCGAAGGCGCCGGCGACGGCGCCGAGCTGCCAGTCCGCCAGCGCCGCGCTCCGTCCCAGCTCGGGCAGCAGCGCCGGAAACGCGCCGATCGAGAACGTCTGCAGTCCCGTCGTCAGGCAGAGCATGGGCAGCAGACGATCGGGCCGCATCGGCGGCGGGATCAGGAGGCGAGCGCGGCGCGCGCGCGGGCGTGCGCGGGGTCGTCGGCGCGGAGCAGGTCGGGGTTGCGTCCGCGCGAGAGGGCCACGTGATAGGCGAGCAGCTGCAGCGGCACCACGGCGAGGATCGGCGAGAGCGCCTCGTCCACCTCGGGCAGCGCGATGGTCTCGCCGGCGACCGCCGCCGCCTCGCGGTCGTCCTCGCGGGCGAGCGTCAGCACCTCGGCGCCGATCGCGCGGGCCGCGCGCGCCACGTCGAGCGCCCGGGCCCGCGAGGGCCCGGGCGGCGCGATGAGTACGAGCGCGTCGTCCGCCTCCAGCGCGGCCGACGGGCCGTGCAGGAACGACTCCGGCTCGAAGGCGACGGCGGGCAGCCACGCGGTCTCCGAGAGCTTGAGCGCGCCCTCGCGCGCGGTGGCGGCGTTGGGCCCGCCGCCGACGAACCAGAAGCGCCGCCGCGCGGCCAGCCGCGCGCCGAGATCGTCCCACGACTCCTGGCCGAGGAGGAACGCGAGCAGATCGGGAATCGCACCGAGCGCGCGCCGCGCGGCGTCGGCGCCACCAACTTCCGCCGCGAGCAGCGCCAGGGCCGCCAGCGCGGCCGTATAGCCGACCGTGTGGGCGCCGGACGTCTCGACGTCCGCCGTGTGGAGCGCGTGCGTGGCGCCCGCGAGCGTCACGCCCTTGCCGGTGACGCCGACCGTGACCGCGCCGCGGCCGGCGGCGAGCGTCACCGCGTCGACGGCCACACGCGAGCCGCGATGGCTCATCGCGACCAGCGCCTCGCCCGCCTCCGGCGCCGGTCCGTAGGCCGTCCACTCGGAGGCGACCACCGCTCGCGCCTTCGCGCCGAGCTTGCCGAGGCCCGCGAGCCAATGCTCGCCCACGAGGGCGGCGTGCCACGAGGAGCCGACGCCCGCGAGCCACACGCGGCTGGCGCCACGCAGCGCGGCGGCCGCGGCGGACAGCGCCGTCTCGTTGCCGCGCTCGACCAGACGCAGGGCGCCCGGCTGGGCGTAGATGGCATCGTGCATGTAGTACGGGTGGGCCGCGCGAGGCGGCGAGCTCGAGGTCATGGCGCGCGGCCCAGTGTACACGGAGGTGCGGCGTGGAGAAGCGCAACGACGAGAGGCGACGCGACGATCAGGACGCGAAGCGGACGACAACGCCGGCGCCGCACGCGCCCGACGCGCTGGGCGCGAGCGAGCGGGAGCGGCGAGCGGCGCGCGCGGGCCGCGACGGCGCCGGGCGCCCGCTCCGGCGCGAGGAGACGGCGCCCGGCGAGCGCGGCGACGGGCCCTACGGCGACAGCGAGCCCGGCGCGCCCGACAAGGCGCCGGGCGTCTGACCGGGCACGCGGGCCCGATCAGACGCCCGTGGCGCTGACCGATCGATCAGGTCGATCAGGCGCTCTTGCGCAGCGCGCGCCCGTGGCGATACTCGTGCCCGCGCTCCCAGCCGCGCCGGAACGCGGGCTCATCGATCATGTCGCCGTGGAGCGGCCGCACGTTCTCGCGGTTGTCGCACCACTGGGCCGCCTCGAAGCCGCAGCGATAGACGTGCTCCTCGACCGGCTCGAACCGGCCGCGCTCCGCCTCGGGGAGCGCGCCCCACCAGCGGTCGCGCGCGGTGTCGAGATCGAGCGCCCCCGCGTCGCGCAGCACGTCGTGCGCGGTCCGCGCGGCGGCCTCGTCCTCCACGAGCGCGATCACGACGGACTGGCCCCGGCGCAGGGCGTCCTCGTAGACGAAGAGGTCGTCGCGCGGCACGCCCTGCGTGAGCGTGTTCTCGAGCGCGTTGCCGATGGCCGCGCCGCCGGCGCCCAACAGCGCGGCGCCGAGCAGGCCGAACGCGATGATCGGTCCGATGCCCGGGATGACGAGGCTCACCGCGGCGCCGATCGGCACTCCGACGCCCGCGCCCGTGGCCGCGCCGGCGACGGCGCCGATGGCCGCGCCGGTCCCCGGCGCCTCGCCCTCGTCGGTCGGCGCCGCCGCCAGACGCCGAGGATCGGTGCCGGGAGTCAACAGCGTGAGATGGTCGCGCGAGATTCCCGGCGACGCGAGGCGCTGGATGGCGCGCTCGGCGGCGTCGCGTGACGTGAAAATTCCGGCGACGGATTTCATGGAGATCTTCCCCGTATGCAAGGGAGCAAACGGGGTGCCAGCCAGTTGGCGTTCTTACCGCCGCTCCTTCAGCGTCGCGGCGTGGAACTGCATCCACTGGTCGGCGCGCGGCGTCCACGTCACGCGGTCGCGCGTCGCGTAGATGTCCACCTGCTGCAGCAGGAAGACCCACGTGGCGTCCTCGACCATCGCGCGCGCGAGGTCGGCGTAGATCCTCTTGCGCGCGGCCGGGTCCATCGTCGAGCGCCCGAGGTCGAAGAGCTGATCGACCTTGTCGTTCTTGTAATAGAGGCCGCGGCCCGTGGACGAGACGAGGTTGAAGAGCTCGTCGCCGTCCTGCATCGGGCCGCCGGTGCCGAGCAGGTACGCATCCTGAAACTGTTTGCCGAGATAGCGCTTGAAGTACGCGCCCCATTCGGCCACCTGGACCTTCGGCCGGAAGCCGGATCGAGGTTCTCCGGCGTCCACGGAATCGCCACGCGCAATTCGGCCCTGGGATCCGCGGCGCGCACGGGGACGGCCAGCAGGACGCCGACGGCGAGCGCGACGAGAGCGCGGCGGATCACGCCGCGGGGGCGCGGACGGCGTCGACGGCCGCGGCGAGATTCGCGTCGGGGACGGCGAGCGGCAGCACGCAGCCCGGCGTCAGGATGAGTCCGCGTCCGGCCGTCTGGCGAATCGCATCGCGCGCCTCGGCGGCGACGGCGTCGGCGGGCCCGCGTGGCAACGTCGTCGACTCCCCGAGCCCGGCGGCGAGGCCGCCGGCGAAGCGCCGCGACGCGCCGGCCAGCGTCGGCGCGGTCAGCCGGTCGTGCCAGTTCACGGCGTGGACGGGCAAGGCCGTCCACGCGTCCCAGAACACGTCCTTACCGTGCAGGTGCAGGAGCGTCAGGGCCGACGCCCCGCGGACCCGCTCGAGCACGCGGCGCGCGTACGGCAGGTCCCACGTCGTGCTCACCGCTTCGCTCACGGCCTCCGCGTTCGCGGCCTGCGTCGCGAAGAAGAGACCGTCGGCGCCGGCCGCGAGCGCTTCCGCCGCGTAGCGCGCCGTCGTCTCGGTGATCACCGCGAGCGCCGCGCGGACGGCGTCCGGCGCCGCGGCGAGATCCTCGACGAGACGATCACCGGCGAGCTTGCTCGCGATGGTGAGCGGCGAGAAGACCGTGTGGAGGATCGGCGCGTCGTCCGCGCGGCCCTTGCGGATCAGCCGCGTCGCCTCCAGCTCGCGCCCGAGCGCGCCCGCGCCGGGATCGAGCGGCTTCAGACGCGTCCAGTCGCCGGCGCTCTTCACCGCGTGCTCGGTGCAGCGCTTGGCGCCGCCGGGGTGGCCCTGGTACGCGACCTTGCAGCCCCAGTCCTCCACGCAGTACACGCCGCTCGACATCACCTTGATCAGGTCGAGGTCCCACGTGCGGTGGAAGGCCAGCATCGCGTCGGCGAGCCCCTGCGAGGTGTGATCGACGTCGGGAACGTGGCGCCAGAACGCGACCGGCGGCCGGTCCACCGCGCGTCGCCCGATCGCCGCGAGCACCCGCTCTCGCTTGGTCATTGCAGCACACGATACCACCGTGCGAGGATCGGGCACTCACGAGGAGGATCGCTTATGTCCCAGCTGAGCCGTCGCGCCTTCCTGGCCGGGTCCGTTGCCGTCGCCGCCACCGCCCGCGCGCCGTTCGTGCACGCGCAGAAGCGCGGCGGCACCCTGCGGTTCGTGCCGCACGCGGACCTCAAGATCCTGGATCCGATCTGGACGACCGCCTACATCACGCGCAACCACGGCTACATGATCTTCGACACGCTCTTCGCGCTCGACGCCGATCTGAAGATCAAGCCGCAGATGGTGGACAAGTACACGGTGTCGAAGGACGCGATGAAGTACTCGTTCACCCTGCGCGACGGGCTGAAGTTCCACGACGGCGCCGCCGTGACGGCCGAGGACTGCGTGGCGTCGATCAAGCGCTGGAGCGGCCGGGACCAGGTGGGGCGGCTGATGGCGGCCTCGCTGAACAAGATGGCGCCGGTGGACAAGAAGACGTTCACGATCGACCTCGAGACGCCGTTCGGGCTCGTGCTCGACGCGCTCGGCAAACCCTCGGCGAGCCCGTTGTTCATCATGCCGGCGCGGCTGGCCGCGACCGATCCCAGCGAGCAGGTGAAGGA
>Ga0137403_10002647_pt1 | contig 21772 bp, 18 predicted proteins | sample CZOMad2_1_16fung_FD_122057 | JGI IMG/M metagenome (GOLD analysis project Ga0137403, IMG submission 122057) | Vadose zone soil fungal communities from Angelo Coast Range Reserve, California, USA - CZOMad2_1_16fungal (Hybrid Assembly) | ecosystem: Environmental > Terrestrial > Soil > Vadose zone...
AATGTGCTGCGTGGTCTGCACTACCAGATTCGTCATGCGCAAAGCAAGCTGGTCCGGGTTGTATCAGGCGAGATATTCGATGTTGCGGTGGATTTGCGGCGCAGCTCGCCAACATTTGGCCGGTGGTTAGGAGAGATGCTCTCTGGTAAGAACAAGCGCATGCTCTGGATCCCACCGGGATTCGCGCATGGTTTTGTGGTGGCCTCAGAAGATGCTCACGTCCTCTACAAAGCCAGCGACTATTACGACGCCGCATCGGAACGCACGCTGGCATGGAATGATCCTGACTTGAAGATCGAGTGGCAGCTTCAGGCTCCGCCCATTGTGTCTGAGAAAGATAAACGGGGAGTTCCGTTTCGAAGCGCTGAGGCGTTCGACTGATTTTGAGTTTTCGCCGCCGACGTGCGCTGAGCAGGAGACTCTTTCTATTCGGCGCAGTTGATTTATCAGCAGGTCAGGGAATTGTGGCCGAGGTCTCATTGGAATGCCGGCTCTCGACCAAGTCTGTGCCCACTGCGGTCGCGACGTAGAAATAGGTAAGGCCAGACTGGACGGTGGCATCAGTGTAGGAGTTGTCAGGCTGGGGTGAGGGATTCAATCTTTGATATGGCCCACCAGATTGCGTTCCGCGGTAGACGTTATATCCCACGACCGGTGAAGTGCTGGGGTCCCACGATAAGCCAACACTGTGTTGTGAGGATTGAGAACCAGTGCCAGTCAAAGCTTCTGTGCCAACCGAATTTGACGCGTTGCTTACAAAATCCAAGCTACCAGTGGAGCTTCCAGCAACCTGCGGCGTGAAGGTGACAGTGAAGGAGAGGCTTTGTCCGGCCGGCACTGTGGCGGGGAAGCTGATGCCGTTAAGCGCAAATCCCTGACCATTCCACGACGCTGAAGACACGGTTACGTCTGAATTAGTCGCAGACAGCATTCCGTTGAGCGCCTTACTTTTGCCGACCAACACTGCGCCGAAACTGAAATTCGAAGGAGTAACGCTGAGTTGCCCAGCAGATCCAGAGGTGGGCGTGCTCTTTGGCATGGCAGCGCCGCCTCCGCAAGCGAGTTGCAGCGCAGAGGCTGCTATTAGCAGACATAAAAGGTATCGCCCGTGCATGCATTGCCTCAAAGGTATTCTCCAAGAGCGAATCTGGACTTGCCAGAGACCGCCGAGACATGAACCTTAAGACTTGGGGGCCCGATACTTCGGTAACAGATTTAACGCGGGATTGGTTGCCTTGCTGTGGCAACCCAGGCTTTACTGCAAAGCCACCCGGTCGCTGATGCCGTGTGCTTCGATTTATTGACGTTCTTTGACGAAGACGAACGCGGCGCGCTGGGAACTGCGCAAGACTTTGAATCTAATCTGCAGAACGAATTCGCATTATATTAGACCGCAGATTCGGCTTTCTGCAACTCGGATTTTTATGTCCATTCGATTCAGGGAGTTACAGAAGATTTGGATTAGGTATTCACAGTCTGGATTGGTAGTCAAGCTGCTCTACTCCTGAGTGCTCCGCGCCTCGGCCTTTCTCCCTCAGCCGATCATCACGATTGCGGGCCCTTTAAGAGGTGAGAAAGGTTGGGTCGTACAGCATGCGTCAGTTCCGTGTAGTTCCCTGCATCATTGCAGTCGCAGTTGTCCTACTCCTCTCCCCAGCGGCCCGTGCCGACCAATTCACCTTTCAGAACGCAGTCGTCGACCTCACAGTTACTTCGAACAACACCGTGACCGTCACCATCCAAAACACGTTGACCAATGCTCAAGTGCAGAGCGTCGCGCAGAATATTAGCGCACTGTATTTCCAGGTGACCGGCTACGCAGGGTCGGGAGTTTCGTTGTCCTCAAGTTCGGGTCAAACCACTGATATCTACAGTGGGACCGGAACGCTTCAGGGTGTGACCAGCACAGGGTGGGTAGCCAGCAATTTTGGGAGCGGGTTGACGTTGTGCGTGGTCTGCGCCGCACCAGTTCAGAACCAGACGGCTCCGCAGATGACCATCGTCGGCGGAACCGGCTCTGGCGCCTATGCCAATGCGAACCCCTCGATTAACAGCAATGGCCCGCACAACCCTTTCCTGGTAGGAACGGTGTCGTTCACTTTGTACGTTCCTGGGGTGACGGCAGATTCCACTTTCAGCAACGTGGTGGTTCAGTTTGGTACTTCTGCGACACCGCCCACGGCGGTGCCAGAACCGGGATCAATTGCATTGGTGCTTTCAACGGGAGCCACGATCTTCGGCGGAATGGCGATCCGGTTTCGCAAGCCCTCCTAACTCGAACGCAGCTCAAGTAAGCAAAGCGGGGCATCTGCCCCGCTTTTTGTGTTTCAGGATCGCTAGTTCTTGGCACTCGTGCCGAGTGGCGGATCACGGAATCAGCGCGTGCACCTGGTTGGAATGGCCGCTCTCTTTCCCGGTAGAGCTGACGGCAGTCGTGACGTAGTAGTACGACCTTCCCGGCTGCGCCGAGGTATCTGTATAGGACGTTCCCGACACGGACGCTATCCTTGTGTAGGGACCGCCGGATGTTCCGCTGCGGTACACGTTGTAGTGCGCGACCGCGGAAGTGCTTGGTTTCCAGGAAAGTGAAACCGAATGCTGAGATCCCGTGGTACCCGTGCCCGTAAGCGCTTCTGCCACCGGCGAATTTGCGGCATTGCTGTTGAAAGAGATCTTTCCATACGCGGTTCCGCTGATTTTTGGAGCGAATCTTATCGAGAATGATACCCGCTGCCCGGCGGGAATAGTGAACGGGAACTTGAGGCCGCTGAGGCCGAACTCCATGCTGTTGGAGGTTGCGCCGGTGACCGTGACGCTCGCTCCGGTTGCGCTCAATGACGCTCCCAGGCTTTTCGCGTTGCCCACAACCACACTGCCAAAATTCAAAGTTGTCGCGCCCAGACTCATATGTGATCCCGACGTGCCGTTGGCGGAAAGCGGAATTGTTAACGTTGGGTTCGGCGCAGTGGAAAGAACAGAAAGATGTCCGCTGGCGGCAGAACTGGATTTGGGAGTGAAAACAGCTTTAAACGTGTAGCTTTCGCCCGGACTCAGAAACACCGGCGGAGCGAGCCCTCTGTAGCTGAACCCCGTTCCGTAGGCGCTAACCTGAGAGATCCGCACTCCAACACCTACGGTATTTGTAAGAGTGATCGACTCGGCTTTGCTGCTGCCAACTGGCACACTGCCAAAACTCAGGCTGATTGGGTTCGCCTTAAGCCACCCTCTTACTCCGGTTCCGTGAAGGTATATGGTCGTGCTGAAAGTTCTGGTGTAGAGAGAGAGCGTTCCGTTTACCTGCGCCGTCGCCGCGGGCTTGAAATCAATCTTTAGAATCTTGGATTTGCCCGCACCGATTGTGAATGGAAGCGTTACGCCGGCAGGCCAGAACTGCTTCGTGCTTTTACTGATTTTAGAAATTGTGATCGAGGCAGAGGTGGTATTGACCAGGGTCGTGGACAACGTTTTTGTCTGGCCGACCTCGACCAATCCGAACTGCAATGTGTCTGGCTTGCAGGCCAGCTTCGTCGAGGTCGAAGCGAGGGTAGTTTGTGCGTAACCGGCGCCCAGGATAAAGAGGGCCAAAACGGCTAGGGAAGGTGGCGGGAATCTCCTGATGCGAACTCGGGAGAGTTTCATGCCTGCCATTCTCAAAATCCATAGAGGTCATGGGCAGGTCTCGGAGGGACATCACGATACTCAAAGGTTTGCAAACCCTTGTAGGCAGGGAGCTTGCGATGCTGTGATTCTGCAGGATCGGGCGTTGTCTGACCGGGACCGGGCGCTATCCCTGACCAGACACCTCCAGGTGCTCTCCTGTTGGAGGATTAGTGAACCGGGAGGTCGACTCGCTGGCAACGGCGCGTGCTTCCGTTGGTCCTCCACCGCGTCGTACCTTCAACTTACGGAGGTATAGCCAGGCTAGACACACCAGGCCTAACATGGAGAGTTCGTGCACGTGTTGGCGGCACACTTGTGTTTTTCAAAGGTCTCCTGGGCGAGGCGGTTGAATGCCAGCGCGGCAACGGTGCTTTCGAGACGCGGAGCGGTCATGCCCCACGGGCAGTCAGGGCAGCACCAGCCGGTGAAGTCGTCGCCTTCGACCCAGATCAATCGTTTATTCATTACATCTACCTCGTTTATGGTTGCGTTGGGACTCGAGCTCGGGCGGCGAGGGTGGAACACATCAGTGAGCGAGCGCGGAAGGACTCCTGCCCATCGCCACGGGTAATTTCCCACGGAATTTCTAAGAGGCCAAGTAACTAACGTGCTTCGCTCGTGACCGCCAACAGCTGAGGCAGGGTGGGGGCCGATTGCTTTGGCACTTGACAAGCTCTCACCGAAAAGCACAGAATCTGGTGCAATTCAGGCTGAGCGCCAGCCGTTTTTCTCAGGTTTGAGCTCCAAAGTTATTTACTTGCCTCGCTGGCGACCCATCGTCTTCCTGATTGCTTGTCGCTCTTATCATCGCAGGAGGTGAGTATGACCTCTCTTTTTCGCAGACTCTGGATGGAGGAGAAGGGGCAAGACATCGCAGAATATGCCGTGATGCTCGCACTGATCCTTGTCCTCGTAGTCGGCACGATCCGGCTGGTAGGGTCGAATGCCAATAATGTGTTCTCGTCCGTAGCAAGTTCCGTTCAGTAAACACCACGAGCCCTTGATGCGCAGTTTGTAGGGCGAAGGTCTGTCCGCGCAGAGGCCGGGTCAGGATTAATGAGTTGGATGGCTTTGCTGGTATGTTGGGGTTCGGGAGCGTAGCGAGAACGCGCGTGCGCATCAAAGGCCTCGAAGTCCTCAGCGCCTTCCAAATACCGCGAACCGCACGGCTCCGCGTTCCAAAAGTCCCGAACTTCGTTTTTGAGTTGCGGACTCTGCGTGCTTGCCATTTTTGAAGGGGATTTGAGCCGGATAGTAACACAGCATCCGCACACAACAAGTAACCCCGCGCATACTTATGCACACCCTCGTTCACGTTAAGATGTTGGCGGCGATCTCCCATCGGAATGCGCACACTGGCTGAGCCTAGGCCGCTGCGGCCAACGGATTCGACTGTCACCCTCCCGATCAGCGTCATCATTCCTGTGCGTAATGAGGCGCGCAATCTGCCGCGCTGCCTGGAATCCTTGCGTGGTGTTGGCGAGGTTTATGTCGTCGACTCCAACAGCAGCGACGAAACCGCCGAGATCGCGCGCTCGTTTGACGCAACCGTGGTCCAGTTCACCTATCGCGGCGGGTGGCCCAAAAAACGGCAGTGGGCCATGGAGACCCTCCCGATCTCCTACGATTGGATTCTGCTGCTCGATGCCGACGAGGCCCTCACCCCACAGCTCGCAGAAGAGACACGCAGGGCGATCCAGGACCCCAACTTCGACGGCTACTACGTCGCGCTAGAGATGTTTTTTTTAGGACGCGCACTCCGCCACAGTGATGCCAGCTTCTACAAGCTGTCTCTCTTTCGTCGCGGGCAGGGCCGATTCGAGTGCCGCCTGAAGGACCAGGACACCTCGATGTGCGACATGGAAGTACACGAGCACGTCGTGGTTGACGGGAAAATAGGAATGCTGAGCAACCCGCTGTTGCACCATAACTGCGACTCTCTCTCCCGCTACATCCAAAAGCACGATAGCTACTCCAACTGGGAAGCCGGTGTTTGGGTGGACAGGAACCCAACTGAGCTTCCGCCTTCACTGTTTGCGACTCAGGCTCAGCGCCGGCGCTGGTTACGTAAAAAGCTGTTCGGCCTCCCCGGGTCTCCCGTGCTCTTTTTTCTTTACAAATATTTCCTTCGGCTGGGATTTCTGGACGGCAGGCCAGGCCTGATTTATTGCGCGTTACAGGGAATTCAGTTCTTCCATATCAAAGTAAAGATTTATGAACTGAGGATCAGCAAGGCCCGCCGACAGGTTCCCTCATGCTGATTCTCGGCCTCAATATGTTCCATGCGGACGCCTCGGCCGCCATCATTCAGGATGGCGAAGTAATTTTTGCCATTGCCGAAGAGCGCCTGAATCGGATCAAGCACTATGCCGGCTTTCCTTCGCTCGCCATTAAAGCCTGCCTCGACGCCGCGGGCGCAAAGATGACGGATGTTGATCACGTCGCCGTCGGTCAGGACAGCGATGCCAATCTCGCCAGAAAGGTCCAATACGCGCTCGCTAATCCCGCCAAGATTCTGAATTTCATCCGCCTTCGCCAGCACAAGGAAGCAATGCGCGACGTGCGCTCGCTGATTGCCACCTCGCTTGACGTTGATCCGGCGCAACTCCGTTTTCAGGAGCATCACCTCGAGCACCACATTGCGCATATCGCGAGCGCATACTACTGCTCGCCCTGGGAAAAAGCCGCTGGCTTCAGCTATGACGGTTCGGGCGATTTCGTCTCGACCATGATGGCTCGCTGTGAGGGGAAAAAAATTGAAGTTCTCGATCGCGTCTTCTTACCGCACTCGCTCGGCGGTTTCTACACCATGATTTGCGAGTTCATCGGCTACAAGAAATACGGAGACGAAGGCAAAGTCATGGGTCTGGCACCCTACGGCAAAGAGACCTACTGCGAGCAGATTCGACATATTCTCGATCTGAATGGCAGTCTTGCTCTGAACCTCAGCTACTTCAAGCCGTTGGGGAGTAACGAGGGAATGCAGATTTCATCAGACGGCACTGTAAGCCTAGCGCGCCATTTCTCTGATCGCATGGTGAAACTGTTCGGCGAACCGCGCCAGCCGCAAAGCGATATTACTCGGCGCGATATGGACTTGGCTTATGCCATGCAGCATTGTTTTGAAGAAGCTTTTTTTCATCTTCTGAACAACCTGCACAAGAAAGTTCCACTCGACAATCTCGCAATGGCAGGAGGCTGTGCGCTGAACAGCGTAGCCAATGGCAAGCTTTTCGCCCGGACTCCGTTCAAGCAAACGTGGATCCAGCCTGCGGCGGGCGATGAAGGCCTGGCAATCGGGGCAGCGCTTCACACGTATCACTCGGTATTGAAGCAGCCCCGCCGCTATGCGATGAAGAATTCCTACTTAGGCCCGGAGTTTTCTGAATCACAAGTTGAATCCGATCTGAGGAAGGCGAATCTGCGCTATCGCCGCCTCGAACGCGAACCTTTGCTCGATGCCGTAGCAGCTCAAATCGCAGCAGGCAACGTTGTCGGCTGGTTCCAGGGACGAATGGAGTGGGGCCCGCGCGCTTTAGGCAACCGGTCGATTGTGGCGCATCCCGGACTGCCCAATATGAAGGACGTTCTCAACGCCCGTATCAAGCACCGCGAGTGGTTCCGTCCATTCGCTCCGTCAATTCTCGCCGAGCGCCAAAGCGAGTATTTCGAGCACGACCATCCTTCTCCCTTTATGCTCCACGTCTACAAGATCCGGCCGGAAAAGCGTGCACAACTCTGCGCAGTGAACCACGTGGACGATACCGGTCGCCTGCAAAGCGTCAGCCGAGACGAAAATCCGCTCTACTACGATTTAATCCAGGCTTTCGAGGGCAAAACAGGTATTCCGGTAATCCTGAACACCAGCTTTAATGAAAATGAGCCCATTGTGTGCGCACCCGGTGAAGCCATCGACTGCTTCAACCGCACTCGCATGGACGTGCTTGCCATCGGCCCTTATCTGGTCAGCAAAACTGAGAACTGAGAACGTGGCGGCTCCTCAAGCATACGCAACGGCAGCAAGAATACGGGCAGAATTGCGCATTTCGCGGGTCGCTACATTCCCTGGCCTTCGCGCTCTTGCTTGGGATAGAAACGTCTTGTACGCATCACGTGGTTATGATCTGCTGTCTGCCGTTGCCGACGAGAATCCCATCCGCTGGCAGACCGTAGCCAGGTACAATCCCACTTGGTGGCGCAACCTGACGGCGCGCTCGCGTCTCGCCTTCCGCCTGTTTCGCGGTGGATTCCACGCCCTCGCGGTGCTTTCTTCTGGCCATCTAATCGCGGCAGTTCCGGGCGCGATTGTGGTTCGCTCGCCAGGCATCGGAAATTTTCGCGTATCTCACAAGGTTCTGCGCGGCACACGGCCTCTGCATATCGCTGTCACGCCGGATGATCACATCTTCTGGGGCGAGTATTTCGATAATCCGCGTCGTGACGAAGTTCACATCTACGCGTCAACAGACAAGGGCGCCACATGGGAGATTGCCTATACGTTTCCACGAGGCGCAATCCGTCATGTCCACAATATTGTCTACGATGAGTGGGAGGACTGCCTCTGGGTGCTCACCGGAGACAACGGCGCCGAGTGCCAGATTTTGCGCGCATCCTGCGATTTCAAGCATGTATATGCAGTGGCCTCCGGCAAGCAGCAGGCGAGAGCGGTTGCTTTGGTTCCCACACGGGAGGCGCTATATTTTTCCTCCGACACACCATTCGAAACAAATCACATCTATCGTTACAGCCGCCGGGGAATCCTCTCACAGGTCGCCGAACTGAACGGTTCTTCGATCTACGGATGCCGTGTAAGAGAAGCGATTTTCTTTTCTACCATGGTGGAGCCGAGTGCGGTTAATCGTGATCGCCACGTCCGGATCTACGGCAGCGCAGATCAAGCCAGTTGGGACCGCCTCCTGGAATGGAAAAAAGACATTTGGGCGATGGGATCGTTCCAATATGGGAACGCGTTTCTTCCGGATGGCGGGAATACTACAAATCTTCTCGCCATCACAACAGTTGCTGTCAAGAAAGATGACTTGCAAACAACCTTCTGGCGCGTTTAACCGCACAGTCGGACTCTGGTTCCATGCCTTCAGCAGTGAACTCTTCTGTCCTACGAGAGCCCTGCGGTTACTATTCGAAGTTGTTAACCGCGGAGAGCGCCGAGCTGATCGGCGGAGTTCGCAAAGAGAATACCCCGGCTGCCACCTTCTATTTTCTCTCCAAGTAGTAAACACCGCCTCGACAGAGGTTCTCCTCCCCCGTGCTATAGTGCAAAAATTCCAATCACTTTGAACTTGGCCACTGCGGACCGGCTGCACTATTATCGGCGCGTACTCGCTGCCTATCTGCTCCCCGAAAATAGTCATCTGAATTTCTGGCACGATGTTCCCCAGGTAAATTCGAACGCCCCCGCTGGCGCACTCGGCGAATACTACATGCCATTTTTCGAGAAGGCCAATTACGCCGGGCCTCATGACGCCGCTGGCATTCCCGTGCTCGATTACCGCGGCCGCATCGGTGTGCAGTACAACCCGATTGCTATCGCGCAATGGGGGCTCGGAAATTACAACCTTTTCTGTCGTGGAGCCGAGGAGAAGCATAGAAGGAAGGTCCTCGCTGCCTGCGACTGGCTATGCGCAAATCTAAAGGAAAACCGGTTTGGTGTGCCGGCCTGGCATCACCACTTCGACTGGGAATACCACAGTCGGCTAAAAGCTCCGTGGTATTCCGGTCTCGCTCAGGGGCAAGGTATCTCCTTGCTCGTGCGAGCCTATTATGAATTTCAGGAGCCGTGCTACCTTGCTGCCGCGGTTCGAGCTTTCTTCAGTTTTCAAAAGTCCACAGCGCAAGGCGGCGTGAGCTTCACCGATCAGAATGGAAATGTGTGGTTTGAGGAATACATCGTTTCGCCTCCCACACATATCTTGAATGGCTTCATCTGGGCAGCGTGGGGTGTTTACGATTACTTCTTAGCAACGCAGGATCCGTCAGCCAAAGATCTGTTTTCGAGAACTGTCCAGACTCTGCGTAGCAATCTCCAGCACTACGATCTTGGGTTCTGGTCCCTTTACGAGCAATCTGGCACCCGCCTGCCGATGCTGGCCAGCCCTTTTTACCATCGCTTGCACATCGTTCAGTTGCGCGTAATGTACCGCATCACAGGAGATGAAATTTTTTCGCATTACGCTGATCGGTGGGAAAACTATGCTCGCGACCCTGGCAAACGCACTCGAGCGCTCTGCTATAAGAGCGCATTTAAGCTCTGCTACTACTAGGGATCTGTGAAAATCCTCTATATTTCGCAATATTTTCCGCCAGAAATGGGAGCCCCTGCCGCGCGCGCCGCCGAGCTTTCCCGCCATTGGGCAAGGGATGGACATGACGTCACGGTACTGACGGGTTTTCCTAATCATCCCACCGGAATAGTTCCAGCGGAATATCGCGCCAAGTTTCGTCATTTGGTGAGCCGGGAAAAGATCGATGGCGTTAGCGTGATTCGGACCTGGCTCTTCCCTTTTCCCAACTGTAAGGCGTATGAGCGCATGCTGAACTACAGCTCGTTCTGCGCCTCGTCCGCAAGCACGGGAATGTTTCTTTCGCGTCACGATGTCGTCATCGCAACTTCTCCTCAGTTATTGGTTGGCCTCTCTGGCTGGTGGCTGGCTCGCTGCAAACGAGTGCCTTTGGTTTTTGAAGTGCGCGATCTGTGGCCGGAATCCCTGGCGGCGGTCGGAATAGGCACTGGCAATTCTTTACTTCACCGCTCGCTGGCGCGGGTTGCGGGATTTCTCTATCGGAATTCTCAGCACGTAGTGGTGGTCAGTCCTTCTTTTAAGGACCATCTCATCAGCCACTGGAACGTGCCTCCAGATAAGATTTCCATCGTGGAGAACGGAGTCGAAGCCAACCTGTTCAGTCCGCAGAACTCAGACTCGGAGCTGCGCTGCAAATTAGGCATCGCAGATAAATTCGTAGTCTGCTACATCGGAACCCTGGGGATGGCGCACGGCCTGGAAACCGTGCTGGAAGCCGCGAGCCGTCTTGAGCATACCGCGCCTGAGGTCGTGTTCCTGCTGATTGGCGAAGGCGCAGAAAAATCGCGCATGATGTCTGTTGCGCGCGAACGCCAGCTAGACAATGTGCGGTTTATCGATCAACAACCGCGTGAGCAGATTCCTGCCTACATCTGCGCCTCAGACGCTTGCCTGGTAACGCTGAAAAAAAGCGAAGTTTTCAAGACTGTAATTCCGACCAAAATGCTGGAATTTATGTCCTGCGCCCGGCCAGTGATATTGGGGGTAGATGGACAGGCACGCAAGATTATCGAGGATGCGCATGCTGGAACCTTTGTTGAGCCCGAGAACTCCGAACAGATCGCTAACGCTATTACCCAGCTCTCTTCCAGCGGGGAGCTTCGTGAGCTGCTGGGCCGCAATGGCCGCCGTCACATCATCCAACACTTCTCCCGAGCCGAAACTGCCCGAGCTTATGTCACCGTTTTGGAAGATCTTCTCGGCAATACTCGTCCGCAGGTCGCTGCGGCGTGAAAGCTACGCAGAAGCCGGATTTCCTAGCATTGCTTGGTGGTGGGTTTCTTCATGATCGAGTACCGGCGACCGACTCTTTACGGCCTGACCGCTACAATGCTGAGCGCAGTTGCAGCCTGCATCGCTGATTCAAAGGTGCGGCCTGTAATTGTTTTGGCAGCGCTGCTAGGGACGAACAAGATGTCCTCCGCTTCTAGCGGCATATCGGGCGCCTTGGCTTGAAGGATCCTTTTCAATTGCACCGAGGTCTCAGTCATCCCGGTGGGACCTTTGCGGATAATCTTCGCACCGCCCAGTTTCGCAGTTCGATTCGTGCCGCCAGCGAGCGCAATGGCCTTTAAAACCGTCAGGTTTCCGTTATCCATCAAAAATCCGCTCGGCTTGTTCACGTCACCGACCACATAAACCACATCGGCTCTGCGCACCGTTACTGTGTCGCCGGGGAAAACCGCGATGTTGCTGTCCGGATTGTCACTGACATTGCGCGTGAGCGGAACGATAACGGGCTTGTCTGGCTGAGTGCGGTGAACCACCACAATACTGCGGCCCGCTTTATCGCCAAGGCCACCCGCAGCCGAGATCAAATCAAACAAATGTCGATCCCCCAGCACCGGGTAGACGCCCGGATGGCCAACCTCTCCCAACACGCTGGCGCCTTGTGAAGTGTACTCATCAATGAACAAGGTTACGTGCGGATTATTTAGAAATCCGCCATCTGAAAGACGTTTCTCAATAATTGCCTGAGCCTCTTCGGTGGTAAGTCCCGCAACATGCACGTAATCGATCAGAGGAAGGTAAATGTCGCCATTGTTTCCGACGCGAGTTTTGGTCGAAAGCTCCGAAACGTTGTAGACACCGAACTCCAGCAGGTCGCCGATTCCAAGCCGCAGTGAAGAATCCGCAGACCCTCCATGCTCGGGTTCTCGCGCTTCAGGCGAATGCTCGGCCCTGACGGGGGTAGCACTCGGAAAAACGTCTGTGCTTGGGATAGTTTTGACCGGCTGATCTTGCGCCATCATCAGGCCTGCCGTTGCCAGAATGAAGGAGAAGCAAGCGATTCCCCTCAGCCTCCATCGAAGAGACGTCGTTGCAAAATCCCTCATCATGGTAGCGAGAAAAAAGTCTAGCACGGCAGCTTGAATCGTGAGTGGCATCCATCGCGCTGCTGTTGACTGTATGGAGTCCACTACAACCAATTTTCAGAGGAACCAAGAAAGATGATTGTCGCGCAGCGCCAGCAACGTTATAGATGGGAAGTCCACTGTGTTGTGCGTCTAGCTCAGGGGAAGCTAGTTGACACTTTTCTACCTGGTCATCTTCGCGGCTTCGCTGATACTTTCCTTCGTACTAACAAAGTATATCCGGGATTTGGCTAACGCCAAGGGCTGGGTTGCTCCACCAGCACAAGACCGGCATCTCCATGTCATCCCACTTCCACGTCTGGGCGGCGTCGCAATCTTCCTATCTTTTTTTCTGAGCCTTGGAATCGCGCTGCTGATCAGTCTGACGCGGCCGGGCCGCGATGTTGGAGGATCGACCGCAACTCTGGCCACAATCCTGGGTCCCGGTCTGCTGATCTTTTTGCTCGGGGCGTACGATGATGTTCGCGGCGCCAGCCCTTACCTGAAATTCACAGTTCAAGCCATCGCCGGTGCCCTGCTCTTTGCCGGCGGTCTGAGAATCCTCGATCTCCCGGTCCTATTCGGCGGACATCAGTTCTCATGGTTCGTCGGTCTGCCGCTTACGATGCTGTGGGTACTAGCAATCACGAACGCATTCAATCTGATTGACGGCCTCGACGGGCTGGCTGCCGGCTCGGCGCTGTTTTCCACTTTGGTCGTGTTTGTGGTCGCGCTTCTGGGAGGTTCGCCGCTGGTCTCGCTGATCACGCTGGCATTGGCGGGCGCCATCCTCGGCTTTCTTCGCTTTAATTTCAATCCCGCCACTATCTTCCTGGGGGACTGCGGCAGCCTCTTCATCGGATTCATGCTGAGCGCTCTTGCGCTGCAAGGCGCACAGAAGGCGCCGACCATAATCGCAGTGGCCATTCCGGTGGTTTCATTTGGATTGCCAATTCTGGAAACCGCACTCTCAGTAGCGCGCCGTCTTATCAGCGGACGCCCGGTATTCACCGCCGATCGCGAACACATTCATCACAAGCTGTTGCAGCGCGGACTTTCTCATCGCCAGGTGGTGATCATACTGTACGCAGTCTCGGCGGTGTTCGCTCTGCTCAGCCTTTTCTTGCTGTGGCCCACAGGGAGCACTCTCGGGCTGGTGCTGGCCGTGCTTGGAACCGGAGTGTGGATTGGCGTTCAGCATCTCAACTATCTGGAATTTGGCGAATTGCGGCGCGTTGCTCAGCGCACGTTTGAGCAGCGCCAGATTTTCGTTAATAATCTCGCGATCCGCCGCGCCACCGAAGAGTTGAAAGTAGCGTCGGATTACCAGCAGGTCTACCGGATTCTTGTGGCCGCCTTTAGCACGAATGATTTCGATGGTTTCGAGCTGCGTTCTTACCCTCAAACCTCAGAAGCCGCTAACATCCATGTAGCGCAAGAGAACTCGCGCAGTGGCCCCGCCCTCCGCTGGAAAAAACCCGGCAGCCACTTCGCGCACGAAATGGTAACCGCATGGAGCCTGACGCTGGATCTTGTGGCCGCGAATAATCGCCGGCGCGGCTCCATGACAATTTATCGCCTGTACACACAACGTGACTTGCAGCTCGACATAAATCTTCTGACATCTATCTTTCCGGTCGCCCTGGCTGATGCAATTGATCGCATGATGATTCCGGTGGTCGAAGAAATTCCTGTTCTCAAATCAGGGCCGGAGTTCGTCGCAGCCCAAGCAGGTTGAGCGGCGCAGCTTCCCACAATTGGAACCAATCATGACACTTTTACCGCATCCCGCCTCCATTTAGTTTTCTAGTCCTTCTCTTTCTGCCGGAGGCAGTTCCGCTAGATGGGTTGGGTCAAGTTGCAGGATATTAATTTTCTCGCCTTACAGAGCGCAGTTTTCTGCGTGCAGTGCGAGTTGATCAGCGAAAATAATACTCCCGCCTGCCTGGCGTGCGGCAGCCAAGCGGTGCTCAGTTTGTCTCGCGTGCTGGGCGGATCGTTGCGCGGCCAGCAGACCGCGAACGTGATCGCAGATGCCGAACTTAATCGTCTGGTCCGCGATCTGCTGCGCACCGTTTCCGAATCATGTGCGGCTTCAGGGAATGGTGTGCCGGCGTCATTCGCGAGCCTTGCTCCCAGCCGTCATCACATCCGGGCAAGAGGCACATCGCGCGCACTGCCCGGCGCTCCAGCCTGCGGCCCTAACTCCGAAATCCACCCGGCAGAAATCGATCTCGAGCCGGCGATCAGCATGATTGCTGAACGCGCGCAAGCTCTCACCGGCGCAACGGGAGCTGCAATCGCTTTGCGAAAGGGGAATGAAATCGTCTGCCGCGCCCGCACCGGTCGTACCGCTCCCGATCTTGGAGTGCGCCTTCAGACCGATTCCGGGATCTCCGCCGACTGCGTCCGCACGGGGGAAGTTGTGCTTTGCAACGACGCTGATAGAAACCCGTGTGTCGATCTCTCGAGTTGCCGCCGGCTCGGAGTACGTTCCATCCTCGCGGCTCCGCTGTGCCATTTCCGACGGACGCTCGGTGTGTTCGAAGTCCTCTCTTCGGCACCGCACGCCTTTGATGGCCGAGACGTTGCCACCATGCAGATGCTCTCCAGCGTGATGGTTGCAGCGATGTCGCGTCTATCTAACGACCGGCCAGCCCGCAACTCCGCGTAGTGGCAAACCAGGACATTCCTGGACCTGCTTCGTTTTTGAGGCATCCGCCGAAGCCCAAGCTGGGGTAATATGGAGCAGATCGAAATGCATCCCGCCGGGGCCAAAACGGCTGAAACCCCGCCACAGACGCCTTCCCCGAACGAACGCCGCCGCCGTGTGCGCCATAGAGTCCACATTCCTGCCTACAGCAGCGTGGACAGCTCCGACACCGGAATGATTCTCGATCTCAGCGAAATTCTCGACATCAGCGAAGATGGCATGTTGATTCAGACTTCATCTCCTCTGGAGGTCGACACCAATCTGAATCTGTGCCTCGATCTCTCCGAAACCAAAGCCTACATTCACACGTCTGGTCAGGTCGTCTGGACAGATCCTTCTGGAAGAGTGGGAATCCGCTTTCCGGCGATGCCCGAAGCTTCCCTCCAGCAATTAAAGCAATGGCTGTTTGCAAACGCGCTCACCGGTTGTGATTATCGACAATCGCACCAGACGGAATCTGCCGTGGATCCACCGGACGATGGTCAAGTTCCAGCAGAATTCGAAAGCGAACGCGCCGTCCCAGACTACAGCTCGATTCTGACAGCCCTTACGGCAGTCAAGCGCGAGGTCGAGGCAATAGGGCCGAATCTCGACGCCGCGCTGCAACTGATCGCTGAACGATCTCTCGGTTTCCTGCATGCCAGCGGGGCTGCCATCGCACTCTCCCGTGGTGCGGAAATGACTTGCTTAGCTCGGGCTGGCGACGATGCACCACCGCTTGGCGCCCGCCTCCAGGTGGGCTCAGGATTTTCTGGCGAATGTGTTCGCGCTGGAAGATTGCTGCGCTGTGACGACTGCGAATCAGATCCGCGCGTGGATCAAGAGAGCTGCCGCGCTCTGGGAATACGCTCCATCATTGCGATTCCGATTCAAGTGCATGACTCCATTGTCGGCCTGCTGGAGCTTTTCTCGGCTCAGCCTAATGCCTTCAGCGCAGATGACCACGTGATCCTTCGCCACCTCGCGGAGGCGGCGGTTATTGCAGTGGGCGGCGCGTCTCGCGTTACTGCGGGAATCACCGCCGTTACTCAGTCCGCAGTCGCGCAGCCCGAGCCCTCTTTCGAGATCCCGCTGATTACATCAACTTCCTGGGTTCGGGAGCATCTGCGGCTCGTCCTTGCTGCTGCAGCCGCGCTGGTCATCATCTCCGTCTTCCTTGCGTTCGAAGCAAGAACACCCTCGGGTGCGCCTGCAACCCACGCACCGGCACAACCGGTCGCGCAGTCAGCGACAAAAGCTTCCGTTCCAGATCTGCCTGATTCAACCAGCTTGGAAGGCCTCCGCCGCCTCGCTAAGCAAGGCGATCCCGCGGCCCAGTTCGCGCTGGGTGCTCACTATGCAACCGGGGAAGAAGTCCAGCAAGACTACGCGGAAGCCGTTCGCTGGTTCACGATGGCAGCCCAACGCGGTCATGTTGTAGCCCAGGCGACACTTGGAGCGTATTACTGGGCGGGCAGAGGCGTTCCGCAGGACCTCACCAAGGCTTACTTCTGGTCCATTCTCGCTCAAGCTGGAGGCGACCAGGCCAGCAAGTATCGTGTCGCAGTCCTCACTTCGCGCATGTCCCGCAGCCAGGTCGTGGCCGCTCAGGAAGACGCCAATCAATGGCTGCAACAGCACCAGGTAACTCTCGGCAAGCCATCTCCTGCCCGGCAGTGAAGCTTCTGGATATCCGGTTACAGGTTTACACTATAGATAACAGTTTTTCCCGAGGTCCCTTTGTCCACCCTCCGCGACATCGTCCACGAAAACGTCCGCGAAGGCGAGTTGTACGAAAAGCTCGACCGCAATCGCGTGCGCTGCTTCGCCTGCGGACATTGCTGCCCGATTCCCGAGGGGCAGCCCGGCGTTTGCAAAGTCCGCTACAACAAGGGCGGCACCTTGTATGTACCCTGGGGCTATGTCGGCGGCATCCAGTGCGATCCCGTCGAGAAGAAGCCTTTCTTTCACGCTTATCCCGGCGCGCTGGCTTATAGCTTCGGAATGCTCGGCTGCGACCTGCACTGCGCCTACTGCCAGAATTGGGTCACATCACAAGCGCTACGTGATCCCAATGCCGTTTCGCCGCCGTTGCAGGCCTCACCTGAAGAACTGGTCAAGGACGCCTTTCGCCAAGGCGGCAAAGTTCTCGTCAGCACTTACAATGAACCCCTCATCACCGCCGAATGGGCGGTAGCCATCTTCAAACAAGCCAAGGCCGCTGGCCTGGTTACGGCGTTCGTTTCGAACGGCAATGGCACGCCGCAGGTGCTCGAATACATCCGCCCCTGGATTGATCTCTACAAAGTCGATCTCAAGAGCTTCGATGATCGCCATTACCACGAGCTTGGCGGCCGCATCGGACCGATCCTCGAAACCATTCGCAGCCTGCACAAAATGGGTTTCTGGCTGGAAATAGTTACTCTGCTCATCCCCGGATTTAATGATTCAGAGGACGAACTGCGTGGCTTGACCGATTTCCTCGCCAGCGTCTCTCCGTTCATCCCGTGGCATGTGACGGCATTCCACAAGGATTACAAAATGGACGACCCCGACAACACGCGCCCCGAAGATCTGCTTCGCGCCGCCGAAATCGGAAAGCTAGCAGGCCTGCGTTACATCTATGCCGGAAACCTGCCGGGCATGGTCGGCGATCTCGAAAACACCCGCTGCCACAATTGCGGCAAAATGCTGATCAAGCGCTACGGCTACTTCGTCGAGGACTATCGGCTCACCCCGGAGGGACACTGCCCGTCGTGCAACACGTCCATTCCTGGCCGGTGGGCACCAAAATTCGAGGGCCAAATCACCGACCATCCTTTCTCTCCGCATCGCCGCTCGCGTTTGGTTACAATCCTCAGCTAGCACTCGTTCCCAGACAGATGCGTAAATCAAGCAAAGCCCTGGCTGCGCTTTCTTTGTTGTTCTGTCTGGCCGCTTGTTCTCCGCGCGACTTCCTCACCCGCCGTCTGGCCATCGACCTCATCGCCGGCTCGGAGGCATTCAAGTCCCCACAGCAGTTCTGGCTGCGAACTGGAATCGTTTCCAACAAGGATTACCTCTCCCCGGACTATCTAGTGCTGCAGCGCCACGGGTGGATCACGGGAGCCAATGTCCCCTGCACCCCCAATCTCATTCCTCCGCCATGCTGGGACGTCGCTCTCACTCCTCTTGGCGTCGACACCCTCCGCGACCTGATCCCCAGCGATGCCGCCGGCCGGCAATATTTCGGTATTCCGGTGGCTCGCAGGCAACTTCTCGGCATCACCGGAATCAGCAAGAAAGACAACACAGCGGATGTTGATTTCCAATGGAAGTGGGCGCCACTGAATGAAGTTGGCGCAGCACTCTACGCCGGAGACGTGCAGTACAACTCGGCGGTCGTTTTCAGGCATTACGACGATGGCTGGCGTGTAACCGAAGGCAATTCGCCAAAGAGCAGCCCAAGCCTAGACGACGCTTTAAAGAATGCGGTCCCGGCCCAGTAGCTCCAAAGTGGCGCCGGCGTCCCGCCGCTCCCATGCTGGCAGAAATCCTCAATCCATTAATCGCCACAATGAATTCCGCTCATTTGCCTTTGCTGTCCGGGTCCGTGTATATCTCGACCTCCACATGAAAACCCGATTCGCGGTCCAACTCGCTACCGTCCTATTCTTCTTGTTCGTACCTTCCGTCGTGCATGCCGACTCTCTCGACGATCTGGCTCGCGATTTTTGGATCTGGCGCGCCGCCGAACAGCCGGTTTCATCCGATGACATTCCGCGTATCGAGCGCCCATCCGGATGGGCTCCCGATTGGTCGCCAGAAGCTGTGGCCCGCTACCACAAGCAATTGGCCGAATTCGAGACGCGCTGGCAGAAAATCGACGCATCCACATGGCCGATCCCCCGCCAGGTCGATTACCGGCTGATGGGCTCGGCGCTTTCTCGCGTGCGCTGGGAACTGGATTGCATTCGGAACTGGCAACGTGATCCTAGCTTTTACGTCCAGCAAACTGTGGGAGCTTATCTGCAACTTCTGCTCCCGCCGCCGCCATTTGATTCCGCTCGAAGCAAGCAAATTGTCGCGACGCTCGCTTCGATTTCGCGCACGTTGGCCTCCGCCAGGCAAAACCTCACGGAACCAGCTGCCCCGTTCGCCCGCATCGCGCTTTCGCAGTTGCAAGACATTCGGTCGAGACTGCTCAAGTCCGTTGCTGGGTTAAAGCCTCTGCTTGATGCGGAATCATCCCGCAATCTGGATTCGGTCGCCGAGCAGGCCGCCGTTGCCCTTGAGTCGTATCGTGACTGGCTGACTCAACGCCTCGCTACTATGCGGACGGAAACCGCCATCGGTCGCGACAATTATGTTTTCTTTCTCAAGAATGTTGCGCTGCTTCCGTTCTCTCCCGAGCAGTTGCTCGAGATGGGCAAACAAGAATGGGCACGATCCGTCGCATCACAGGTCTATGAAGAGCACCGCAACGCAGGCAGTCCCCATCTCGGGTTATTCAACGACGAATCCGAGCAAATTGCTCATGAGCAAAAGGACGAGTTGGCAGTTCGCCGTTACTTGCAGCTTAAAGACATCCTCACCGTACCAGACTGGCTGCAGCATTACCGGTTCGTGCCCACTCCGCCCTATCTCGCAGGATTTGTCGACATCACAGAGCTCGACGACTTCACCGGACCCAGCCGCCTGAAAGAAAACTGCACGCGATACATTTCTCCACCGGGCTCCAATCTCGGATACTTCGCCGCCACCATGGCGAAGGATCCACGCGGCATCATCGTGCATGAAGGCGTGCCCGGACATTACTTTCAATTAGCGCTTTCCTGGGCGAATCCCGATCCAATTCGCCGCCATTATTACGATTCCAGCGCCAACGAAGGTATCGGTTTCTACACCGAAGAAATGCTGCTGCACGCAGGCTTGTTCGATGACAGCCCACGCTCCCGCGAGTTTATCTGGAATTTCATGCGGCTCCGCGCGCTCCGGGTCGAAGTGGACGTCAAACTCGCCTTGGGCATGTTTTCCCTGGACCAGGCGGCGGAGTATCTAAGGGACACGGTTCCAATGGATTCCGCCACTGCTCACGCCGAAGCCGCCATGTTCGCCACCACTCCCGGCCAGGCGATTTCTTATCAGATAGGAAAATTGCAGATTTACAAATTCCTTGCCGACGCTCACTGCCAAAAAGGGAATGCTTTCAATCTACGAACCTTCCACGACTTCCTCTGGCAAAACGGAAACGTACCCATTGCGCTGCAGCGCTGGGAATTTCTTGGCTTGAATGATGAAATGGAGAAGCACTAAATTACCCAACAGATTTTCTTTCGCGACCTCCGCATGTTTCTCTTTGCGTTCTTTGCGGTTAAAGACCTTTGCGTCAGAGACCCGAAGTAGGCCACCGCAAACCAACCTGATCTTCACAAGAAACAAATGTTTCTTGTCTTCCAGATTGCAAGCGGCCTAAATGGGCTGATATAAAACTATCGCCCATGAAAATCCGAGCCCTGGTCGTTTTGCTACTGCTGCTTTCTGTTCTCCCCGCCCACGCTGCCAACAAACCCAAGCTCACGCTCGACGAATTCTTTAACTTCGTCGGCTTCACAGACGTGAAAATCTCTCCTGATGGCCGCGCGATAGTCATTGGAACACTTCGAGCCGACTGGGACCAGAGCATCTTCCGCAAAGATCTCTGGCTCTATCGCGACGACGCAAGCGGTAACGGAACTCTGATTCAGCTCACTCAATCGGGTCACGACGCTCAGCCGCAATGGTCCCCCGATGGCCGCTGGATAGCCTTTCTGTCAGAGCGGAAAACGGAGAAAAAAGAATCAGACAGCAGCTCCAAGAGTGAAGACACCGCCCAGGTTTACGTTATCTCATCCTCCGGCGGCGAGGCGTTCCCGGTTACGATGGGCGAAGAAGAAGTCCATGCGTTCTCCTGGTCGGCTGACTCGCGCACACTCTACTTCGCCACACGTACGCCCTGGACCAAAGCACAGAAAGCCACATACAAGAAAGAATGGAAGGACGTCTCTCAATATCGCGACGCCGAGCGCGGAGACACGATCTCCGGCATCGCCGTCGCCGACGCGCTTAGCCGAAATGCCAACGCTGCCGCCAAAATTACCGACGACTCCAAGAACGAATCTGATGCCACTCCCGATTCGCATGTTGTGGCAAGGACGCCCTGGCGCGTGGAGCAGATGGTCACTTCGGCGGACGGCGGCAAACTTGCATTCGTGACCACTTCTGTTTCCGAACGTCAGGAAAAAGTGAGTGAATTTGAAATCTATGTGGTCGATTTGACAACCGCAGCTCCCGACCGGCCGCCCCATCAGGTCACACACGACGAGGCGGTCGAAAATAATCTTCACTGGGCGTCAGACAATCGCCATGTGTTCTTCACGGTTGAAGTCGGCGATGTCACCGGTCGTTACCGCGATCTCCAGCCTCATCTTTACTGGGCAGACATCGACACTGGGGAAGTGCGGCAGTGGGCAAAGGATTTCCCCGGAGCCGTCGATCGCTACGACGTGGCAGGAAATCAAGTACTGGTAGCGGGAAAGTTGGGGACCGAAGTACCGCTCTATTTCTCGATCAAACCGTCCGATTCGCTGGCCAAGCTTAACGGGTGGTCAGGCACCTACGAACGCCTCTCCGCGGCTGAGCACTCGCCCCGCGTGGCTCTCGTTTATTCCTCGCTAGAAAAGCCCACGGAAGTTTATCTCGCCGAGAGCGCCGAGAAACTGGAGGAG
>Ga0137403_10002649_pt1 | contig 21769 bp, 19 predicted proteins | sample CZOMad2_1_16fung_FD_122057 | JGI IMG/M metagenome (GOLD analysis project Ga0137403, IMG submission 122057) | Vadose zone soil fungal communities from Angelo Coast Range Reserve, California, USA - CZOMad2_1_16fungal (Hybrid Assembly) | ecosystem: Environmental > Terrestrial > Soil > Vadose zone...
GTACTCAAAAAGTTCACCATATCCATACCATATGTCCTTCTCGTCACTAAATTTGTCTGGTGAATCGCCTTCATCAATTCCGGCCATTTCCCTTCATCGCCTTGCTCTTGTTGATAGGTAACCCATGCCCGTCTGGCAAATCCCAGCGTCCAGACGTCAAGCTGTAAATCTCGTTCCAATTCATCGGCCATGTCAAGCCATTTATTTTCACTGGTCAAAAACTCAGATTTTCGGTGAAAAAATGCTTCTAAAACAATGGTTGCTAATGGCCCTTTATCAAGTTTGACCTCTTGGAAATAATTTGGTGTCCCAAAAGGATCTTTATCAAAAAGATCATACGCACGCTCTCTAACCCAGCGACGAAGATTACCTTTATTAAGATGAAGCTGACTCTTCTCTGCATTAATCTTTCCATTTTCTATGATAATACGTGTCTCAAGAAGCGGAAATCTTCCGTGGAGACCAAAATCAACTGAATTTTTTTCTCCCATCTGCCAAGCCAATTCTTCAACGCTCCCTGGCTCATTTTGCATGTCGCGATCATTATAGTCTTTAAATAATTCTGGTAAGAGAAAATGTCTTACGTAATCTTCCCGTATGCCTAATGTTTGAAAAAAATCAATATAACCAAATCTGCGGTCTCTTGCCCCATGTTTGGTTTCATTGTCCTGTAACGTAGCCTCAAGCGTGCTTCGATTGAGCATTGATAAGATAGCATTGCCGCTTTGTCCGCTCGCGATAAGTAGCTCCATCAGTGTCTTTTGGCGTTCTTCACTCAATTTAATACCATCAGGGAAAAGCAAATTCTGTGTCGTCTCAGCAATAATCTTATTAGCAACCTCAGTATTCCACCCATATTGTTCCCATTTTCTATCAATTTCAAAAAATGCTCGCATTATCCCAGTTGTTGGTTGCTTTTCTGTTCTTACAGGCTTAATATTCAGTACTTCTCCTCCTGGATCTGTTTTCTTATTTGCAATCTCCTTGCTGCCCATTGTGAAAGATCGGACAATTTCATTCTCAAACTTTCGTGCAAGTAAAAGCGTTTTAGCGTCAGCTTTATTGATACTAGTCATTTGACTCAACGTCTCATCACTAATAGGCTCTCTGGTGGTCTCTTTTTTCTCTTTCGCTGCGCCACGAAGCTTCGCCACTAGGTCTTCTTCTGGTCGTATGAGTTGTGGTCGTTCAAGTAGAGCGGTATTACTTTGGTCTGGCATAGAGTCTCCTTTCTATCATATCCTTTCTCAGAAGAAGCTGTCAATTTTGTCTCCTTCTGGAGTGGAGTATAAAACAACAAAGACTTGCCTGCTTTATATTGCGGTAACAAAAAGCTTACAAACGCGTTATGCTACAAATCGAAACCCTCTTCCCTTTACCGTCTGCAAGTGTTGGGGATTATTGGCATCTTCTTCAATTTTTCTTCTCAGTCGAAAAATAAGCTGATCAACGGCTTGATCAGTAATACCGGCTGTTGACTTATTGCCCTCCCATACGATCGTAATAAGCTCTTCCCGCTCGACGACACGCTGGGTATTTTGTAAAAGATAGCGAAGCAAACGAAATTCCGATGCGGTAAGCTGATCTGAAAGCACATCATTTCCTTTGGCAATCGTGTTCGTATTTTGGTCATATCGTATTGTTGCTTTCTCTTCTTTTACACTACTATATTCTTCATGGATAAACTGTGCAAAAAGCGGAATTTGTATTTTTCTGTCCTTAACTATTCCTATCTGCTCAAGGTAATCTTCGGTTTCTTTATCATCAAATATTTCTTTGAGTAAATCAATCTGCTCAGCAGGAGAAAAGACCGACCAAATTTCTTGGAGAGCTTTGCTGACTGTTTTTTGTTTCAGAAGAAAAAGCGATAAGTTCTGAGGCGTCTCTCCATGAGCTAAAACCGCTTCAACTGACAACTTAATAAGTCTGCCAGAACCGCCACAAAGCTTTATAATCTCTTTTAAAACAGCTTCTGAGACATGCTTGCCTGTTACTTTTTCAATATATGCCACCCGAAAGCTCGTTGCCTCCTGATCAAAAAGCGGTAAATATACCACATGACCTGCAACAAATTCATAATAATCAGCAAGTAAATCTGGCTCAAGAAACGTTTCAAGCGGCCTGTAAAGAGAAAACACAATTGAAAATTTATATTTTCCACGATTACGAAGCGTGCGCAAGTTTGTAAAGAATTCATCGGTTACTGTAGGAATGTATTCTTCAAAACGATCAAAAAGAAAAACAAGAGTAATCTTTTTATCAAGACACAAATAATCTACAGCCTCTTTAAACCCTTGAAAAAGGATCAACTCATCATGAAATTGCAGATGCTCTCTAAAAATGTCCCCAACAACTTTATTTTCCTCAAGCATCTTCCGCTCTCGAAGTGATTCGGTGAGCGTTAAAAATAAGAACTTCATCGTATCAAAAAGCGAACGTTTACGAATCTCAGAAAAATTTGCCATCACAAAATGCACAGACGTATGCGCATCTGCGAAATGTTTTATGCGAATTTGCCTGTTGTGCGCCAAAAGGCTTAGAAGCGTTGACCGTCCTGCTCCAGGCAATCCAAGCAGTTGACACGAGCTGCCTTCCTTAATATATGAAATAATTTTTTCTATTTCAGAAGAGCGTGTTGTATCAGGATAAAGCGCTTCAAAATGTTCTTGTTCCATAGTTATTATTGTACTTGCTTTTCTCCACGATGCATAGTAGTCTAAAAATATGCACTACCTTGCGCTAACATTTCCCGGAGGACTTACTATCACCCCACCCAACGGTGTCCCAAGAGGCGGACTTAGCTATCTCCAGACTGTTTTCCGCAATGCACTTGCAATTATTGTTGTCCTAGGGATTTTTTTACTTGTTATCTATCTTGTTTGGGGAGGTATTCAATGGATCACCTCAGGTGGTGACAAAGCAAAAGTAGCAGCTGCAAGAAATAAACTCACTTGGGCTATTGTTGGATTTATCGTTATTTTACTCTCATTTTTTATCCTCAATGTGATTGGATATCTCTTTAAAGTAAATCTCTTACAATTCCCTTAAATTGGGTATTGACAATACTAAAAAATTTATTCTATGATGAATATGTACTAAGTTACACCATGAAGAAATCTCTTTCAATTCTTACAACAACCGTCGCCTCAGCAACAGCATATTTAGCGTTTGCTCTTCCAGCGTTTGCTCAAGTTCCTGTTAATCCTTGTCCATCAACAACAGGAGGAGGAACAAATTTTAGTACACTTTGTAACCTAAATTCTTCAAAGATTGGTGCTGTTTTATCAGAAATTATTACTATTGTTCTTATTGCGGCAGCAATTATTGCTCTCTTTTTCCTTATTTTTGGTGGTATTCGATGGATCACCTCAGGCGGCGATAAAGCAAAAGTTGAAAGTGCACGAAATACGATTATCGCTTCTATTATTGGTCTTATTATTGCCCTTCTCTCCTTCTTTATTATTACAATTGTTCTTGGATTCTTTGGTTTGTCATTATCTAATCTTACTCTCCCCAAGCTTGGCTAGTACGTATCTCTTTTGCTTATTGCTTTTACCTTTTTATTTTTGTTAGGCTAAGTAATGTAATGTTTACAAGTTTAACTACGTGTACTGCTCCAGGTGGTAACTTTGCTGATGTTGTGGGGCTTGCTTGTGTTCCTACTCTTTTTCATAATGTCGTTAATGCTTTTCTTATTTTTTCCGGTGTTGTTGCTATCTTTCTCCTGACGTATGCAGGTATTCGACTTATCACCTCAGGCGGTGATCCTAAACAAGTTACCGCAGCAAGACAAATTATGACCTATACCATTATTGGTCTTGTTGTTATTCTTACTTCATTTGGATTGGTCTCGGCTATTGGCTATTTCACTAAATCCACCGCATGTATCACTAATCCTTTACAAATTCTTAATGGTTGTTAAACTATCTCCTTCATCTTTTCACAAATTGAAGCTTTTTTGTATCAGGTTTGATCTGTTTTGTAAGGGTTGCAATCAAATTTTTCACGTTATACACTTTTAGCATCATTTTGTCATTATGGAACAACATCCAATACCACAAGACGTCACTGGTTTTCAATTCAAACTTATTGGCAGTATGACTATCAAGCAATTTGCCTATGTAGCAACAGGCGTTATCTTGGCGGTTATTCTCTATTATTTGCCGTTAAAAACGCCATTTGGGATTCTTTTCAAAATCTTTTTTATTCCACTTTTTGGCAGTAGCGGCTTTCTCATTGCCTTTCTTCCTGTTGAAGGAAGACCTGTTGATATTATGGCAGCAAATTTCGTTAAATCACTTTTTACTCCCAATCAATATGTTTATCATAAAAGAGAAAAAATCTTTAGTTTTACCCAAATTACTACCCAGAGCAGGCAAACGAAACAAAATTTTGCAACTCCTAACATTAAAAGACAAATCAATAAAGAACGTGAGCTTCAAATGATTATTCAGAACGTTCACGGGCAAACGCATACCAAACTTGATGATAAAGAAACCGATTTCCTGAAAAAATTTTCCGATTCCACACAGACGCTCACACTATCCCCTCAGGGGCATGCTAGTGCTTCGCAAGCTGTCATACAAACAGCACCACCTGTATCTTCACCTAAAGCAACAACTGACACCTTGGAGCAACAAGAGGCTCTCTTAACACAACAATTAGATGAGGCAAAAAAAGCAGTATCAGACCAGAAGCAAACTATTCCTCCTTCGACTGTAGAAAAAGTTTCTCTTCTTGAAAAACAAATACAAACGATTCACGCGCAAAAACAGCAATTAGAACAAGAATTACATCGATTACAAAGTCAATTAACAACACAAAAAGCGCCATCTACTCAGACGCAACCTCCTCTTGTAACACAGCCCGCAGCAGCACCAATACCGACAAGCCCTCAATATGTCAGAACTATTCCCCAAGGCATGTCAAGCAATGCTGGATTGCCAAATATTGCTGATGTTCCTAATGTGCTTGTTGGCATTGTGAAAGATCCTCGAAGCAACGTTCTACCTAATATTCTTGTTGAAGTAAAAGATAAAGGCGGTAATCCTGTTAGGGCTTTCAAAACAAACCCTCTTGGACAATTTGTATCAGCAACGCCGCTTTCTCCTGGTAGCTATACTATTGAACTTGAAGATCCTAAAAAACAACATAAATTTGATAGTATTCAAATCATTGCAGAAAATAAAATTCTTTTGCCAATTGAAATTATTTCTCATGACGCCAGAGAAGAGTTACGTAAACAACTATTTAATTAAAAAGTATTCTAACTATGGCTGCCCAAAAAATTCATTCATCAACCCAAAAATTTACAGAAATAATTGACTTCGTCGATAACATTGTTATTTTAGAAGGAGGCAATGCCTGTCTTATTATAGAGATTACAGCAAGCAATTTTGCCCTCCTTTCGCAAAAGGAACAAGAGCTTCGCATTCTCTCTTATGCTGAACTTTTAAATTCACTCACCTTCCCTATCCAAATTCTCATCCGTAACAAAAGAATGGATATTTCCTCGTATCTAAAAGAGCTTGATATGGTTATTGTCAATACAAAAAACAAACAATTAGCAAACTACATTAAATATTACCGTTCATTCGTACAAGAAATGGTAACTGTAAACGTCGTTTTGAATAAAGCCTTTTATATTATTCTTCCCTTTTCCTCTCTTGAGGCCGGAGCAACTGGAGTAACGCAAGCAGGACAAAAAGGAAAATCGCAAATACAACAGTTTGCGCAACTAGCAAAAAAAACTCTTGAGATAAAAGCATCAACAACACTTGGCCAATTACAAAAATTTGCAGTGACAGCCAAAATTCTTGATAAAGAAGATCTTATCAAGCTCTTTTATGATCTTTATAACGAAGACGCAAAAATTGATGTTGATCAGGCTGAGGCAAGTGTTGAGGCCGCAATTATTACAGGAGGCACCAATAAATGAAACTTTTTAGAAAAGCAGGCACGCAAGCACATTCGGTAAAAGCAACAAAAAGTGCTCTTGAAACTATGCAAAAAGGGCTTACATCTGTCATTGATCTTATTGCACCTTCTTCTGTTGAAGTCGATTTTCGCTATATTCGTATTGGCGAAACCTATTACACAACTCTTTTTATTGCAGGCTACCCTCGGTACGTTTCTCCAGGTTGGTTACAATCGATTATTGATTATGATCACACGTTAAATATTTCTATGTTTTGTTATCCTACCTCATCTTCTGATGTTTTAGGTGACCTGAAACGGAAAATCGCAGAAATGCAAGCGACAATTGCTGCCGATGAAAAAGATGACAAAGCGCCAGATCCGACAGTCACAGCTGCTCTTGAAGATGCATTGGGGCTTCAAGAAGAACTTGCAAAAGGTATTGAACGATTCTTCCAATTTAGTTTTTATATCTCTGTTTCCGATATCACCTTGCCCCGATTGCAACAAACAGTCAAAGAACTGCAATCAACGCTTGGCGCCTTACTTCTTGCGGGCAAGACAGCCACCCTACAAATGGAAGAAGGCTTTAAATCCACGCTTCCGTTAGGACAAGATCTTCTCTACATTACTCGTAACATGGATACAACATCGCTTGCGTCAACATTTCCCTTTACGTCAACCGTGCTGACACAAAATAAAGGAGTTATGTATGGTGTTAATGAACAAAATGGCTCACTGATTATTTTTGACCGTTTCTCTTTGGAAAATGCAAATGAAGTAGTTCTGGGAAAATCAGGAGCCGGAAAATCGTATACAATCAAACTTGAAATTGCCAGACAATTTATGTTGGGCGCAGAAATCATCGTAATTGATCCTGAAGGAGAATATGAAAGGCTTACTCCTGCTTTGGGAGGCGAGGTAGTCGACTTTTCATCAAATTCAGCGATAAAAATTAACCCTTTTGACCTTTCAGAACTTTACGAAGAAGGTGAAAATGAATTAGGTATGAAAATCCTCTCTCTTCATGGTCTTCTTAAAATTATTACCGGCGAACTTAACGCAGAACAAGATGCCATTTTAGATCGGGCATTGATTGAAACCTATAGGCAAAAAGGCATTACGCCTGATCCAGCAACGCAACGCAAGCGTCCACCACTTATGGAAGACTTATACAAAACGCTTTTGGGCATGGAAAATAATGCAGCAAAAGACCTTGCCTATCGATTAGAAAAATTTATTAAAGGAAGCGCTGCTGGTATTTTCAATAATCAATCAAATTTTGATATCATCAATCCTTTAACTGTTTTTTCTATTCGTAACCTTGAAGAAGAATTACGACCTGTGGCGATGCATATCATCTTGGATTTTGTGTGGACAAAGGTTAAAAAATCGCTCAAAAAACGAATTCTTATCTTAGATGAAGGATGGTATATGATGAAATATGAAGATTCAGCCGCTTTTGTCTACTCAATTGCCAAACGTGCTCGGAAATATTACCTTGGGATGACAACAGCCACACAAGATGTTGAAGACTTTTTAAAAAACGATTATGGTAAGGCCGTTTTAACCAATTCCTCGATTCAAATGCTTCTCAAACAAGGAACCGCTGAGGTAGATATGATTGCTGAAACATTCTATCTTTCAGAAGGAGAAAAAGCATTATTATTATCAGCAGATGTTGGTGAAGGACTTTTCTTTGCTGGACAAAATCACGTTGCGATGAAGGTTTTTGCAGCCCCTTTTGAACATGAATTGATTACTTCAAACCCAGCAGAGATCCTCCAGAGACAACAAGAAGAGGAAGCACAAGCTAAGACGCCAACAATTATACCTAGTGCGGCACCAACGCTTCCTAAAATAACACAACCGATTATCTCTTCATCCTCATCAACTTCAAGCTTTAAGCCAACCACTGGATCAGCGGTTCCCCGAAAATAATAATTCTGCTAGTATAAAACTATGAGTGATGGAAAAAAAGACGTGCTTGATAAACCAGAAGCATCAACAGCTCCCTTAACTGAAGATGAAACTCAGAATGTCAGCTCTTCAGATAATCAATCTGTCCCCCCGCAAGAAGGAGGAAATACTAACGAAGAAGCAGACAAATCAAAAAACGAGCTTGATGACGCAAAGAAACTCAAAGAAAAATTTGGCAAAAACCAAGGAGGAAATAAATTTGCCGGAAATAGAGGAGCCAATGCTGGGAACAACGCTGCAAGACAAACAGCACAAAAAGCAGGAAACAAAGCTTTCAAAGAGGCTGGTAAAAAAGCTGCACAAGAAGTGGGCAAAAAGGCAGCCGAGGAAGCAGGCAAGCAAGCCGGGAGAGCAGCTGCACAAGCCGGAGCTGAAGTAGGCGCAGAAGCTGCTGCCGCAGGTGCAGCTCCTGAAACACTTGGCGCTTCTCTTATTGCCGAGAAGTTGACAGAAGAAGCACTCAAATATGCGAATGCGTTACGTAAAGATCTAACAAATTTTAATTTCCAAGAAACAAGCAAATTATTAAGAAAACGCGCAAAAACACAACTAAAAATCATTGTTCTCCCAGTTTTAGCTGGTATCCTCTTTTGGCTTATGTTCTTTTTAATCATTGTATGGGTTTTTCTTTTAGTACTTAAACATAAACAAGACGAGGCAACAAAGGCTGCGGGAGGACTCACTCTTACAAAAAATGGTCCGACCTTTGCCAACAAGGGAGATCTGCTTACTTATGGCATAAATGTCTCATACAATCAAGCTGCTGATGATATCACGGTAACTGATCAAATTCCAGCCGGTACTGATTATGTTACAGCTGGACAAATTGCTCATTATGATCCAACGACAAAAACTGTAACCTGGAGCACAAAAGAGAATAACCCTTCGTCTCCCTCGACTGGCATCTTCACCCTCATATTGAAAGCAACGGTAGCCAATCTGTATCTCGCAAATATTGCTAATGCTACTGTAAAACCTGCCGTTTCAAATATACCTGTGCAAGGATATGTTCCACCAGCAGCTGCAGATAGTTGTGGCGGAAAGTACGCGAATCTTATCAAAAAAAATAATCTCTTACCCAAAAATTATGGTGATCCAGTTTGTAGCTATACTAAAGATAAGCAATATACCCTCCTCAAACAACAAGATCCGCAATTCGCAGATTTGTGGTTCTTTACCATTACACCTGGAGAAAGTAGTTATAATCCAAATGATTGGGCTGCTCCAGTCGGACAACAAGCAAAAATTGATGCCTGTGGAGCTTGGGGGCTCTACCAAATGGGTTCTAGTGGAGAAAGAGTCGCAGGACAATATATCTGTGCTCCCGGACAACCTCCACCTTCCCCAGGAAAAAACGGTCCACTTGACCGAGGCGATGTCAATTGGGAAGTACAAACGCTCAATGCTATTCAATACAACAAAAATCAGCATTGTAGTTTTCGCTATTGGGCAACCGCTCGATCTGTTTGGGGTAAATATTCATGCTAAAATATGACGAATAAAAAAAGTACCATTCTTCTGATTATCTTTGCGGTTATTTTGCTTTGTATTGTTATCGTTATCGCCAGTATGACATTGACTGCCTCACCAACAACCAAACAACAATCCTATCCCTATCCTACAAGGTCACAAGCTTCTTCCTCAGGCGAAAACAAGAACAACCCTTCTCCTACTCTTGCCGACACAAATTCCATTCCTCCTGTCCACTATGATGATGCCGGCCAAGCAAGTTTATTAGATAAAGTAGAAAAACGACAACCGCTTTCAACCGATGATGCCGGAATAAAAACAATTATTCTTTCTTTACTTCCATCTGGTGAACAATCCGGAACGCTTTATCAGTCAGAAAATGTTAGTATTGACTATCTCTTTGCTCCTGATGTTTTTCAAGTTGAAATTCTTACGACAAATATCGATCAAGCAAAAAAAGAAGCACATAACTGGTTTTTAACCAAGGGCCTGAGCCAAAAAGCCATCTGTAATTACCCTGTCCAATTCTATATTAACTTTGATATCGCGCAACAATTACGTGGAAAAAATATTGATTTTAATCCTCTTGCGCCTGGCTGTCAATAAATACCACTTGATTACATTTTGGCGATATGACTATTATTAAAGAAGCATATGAATAATTTTTTGCTTTTAGTCTTTTTCTTTGGATTTCTCTTTATCCTCTCACCTCTTTCCTCTCCACATGCTTTTGCACAAACGACAGCCAGCAATTGTATTGTAACCAAAGTTGGCAATCCTGTAGGACAACCTAGTCTTCCTGCGGGATGTAATATCTTAGGAATTGGAAAATGGCCACTTGAAACTAAAAACCCTTCTCAATATGGAAGAGTCGATCAAGGATGGGATCTATTTGCTAACAAAATTGCAAATATTCTCGCTGTTGTCCCAGGAGTTGTCCATATGCATATCTGCACAGGTAACTGTGGTTTTGGTCCTGATTTTCCCGTTCTTATACTTGATACACCGATCACTGTCAATGGCCATACCTATAAACAAATATACTATGGTCACACGCATACAGATAGAAGCGTGGTTGGTAAACATGTCAATGCAGGCGATGTTATTTCCCATACTGCTGGTGTACCAATCGGCGCATCTGCGCCAAATCAGTTTGAAATTGGCTTTTTACTAGACTTTCGTCCCCCTGACCAACCGATATGGGACGTTTTACACCTTGGTACTCCAGGACATACACTTGATTGGACACCAACAGGACAGAACATGTGTACTTGGCTTTCTAATTTGCCGTGTTCAGATTCAGGACCAAAATAATAATATATTTTTTAACTATGACATTACTTACTGAAGAACAACGAATGAATTTGATCAATTTCCTTAAAAGGAATAAGCTTCTTTTGTTTGCTATACTATTCCTCCTCTTTTTCTTTTGTTTGCTAATTATGTCATTCACGCTCTCTTCGCAAACGAAACAACAAACTATCCCAAACCCCACACCCGCAGGGAATAACGTCCCAACAATACAAAATAATACAGGGTCTTCAATTACTCCTAGCGATGAGCAAACACAATCAAATAGAACAAATGAGCCAGATAAAAAGTTTGAAGAAGAGTGGGAAGCTGTTCCTTTCTCTGAAGAAATGATGCAAGGCGTATCATTTGAAAAGAAGCAGCTTTCTGATGGATCAATAAGCTATACTTTTCCATCCGATAATCCTAATAGGCCAGATATGATTATTGTTAAAAACTCCATCGAAGTTTTTAAAAGAATGGTCTTCTTTGATTTGACATTAGATGGTCTCCTTTCATCTTTTGGCAAACCTGACTATATTGCAGATGGCTCTTCCTTCTGGGGAGCTGATACTGTTACCTATTTCTATTTTGAGCGGGGATTGGCTTATACCGCGAATGCGAAAACAAAAGTTGTGGTTGAACAAATAATTTTCCAACCTGTTTCTCCAAACCAGTTCAAACAAAGTTACCCTCTCGATATTACTGGAGACCTAAAAAAGCCTTAGGACTCAGCCTTGTACGCGTATAGGCATAATCAGGTGAAGAAAAGATGTGTCGTCCTTAATCTTAAATACTCCTGGATTTAAAGGGCCTGTCATTTCAAAAACCATTTCCTTTGCTTCAACATTTGCAAAAATATCTAAAAGGTACCTAGCATTAAAAGCTATCTCGTTTTCCTCACCGGAGAGTGTGGCGTCCACATTAACAGTGTTCTCCCCTAAAGCAGATGATTGTGATGAAACAGTAATATGGTCTTTGTGGAAAGAGAATTTAATAATATTTGCAGCATCTCTCGCAAAAATAGCACATATTTTGATTGCCTTTTGCATTTCTTCACGATCAAAAGAAACACTCACTGAAAAATCAGAAGGAATGATCTTTTCAAAATTAGGAAATTCTGCTTCAATAAGTCTACCTGTAAGTGTTGTTTCTGCTTGTTCAAAAAGTATCTGATTACTTCCTTGTGAGACAAACATAGTAATATCATTCTTTTCTTCCTTCATCGCTAATAATTCTTTAAAGACTCTTGCTGGCACGATAAAAGATGTTTCTTCAGGTGTATTATTTACCACTTTATAATGCTTAAGCGATAACCTAAATCCATCTGTCGCGACAAGCAAAAACCCCCCTGCTTCTTTTCTGACTAGTATTCCTGATAAAGCAGGTCTCGTCGTGTCAACGCTTGCAGCAAAAACAACTGAAGAAACATCTTTTGCGAGAGTTTCTCCTCCAAGCGTTGCGATCTTTTCTCCTTTTTCTTCATAGAGTGTTGGGAAATCTTCTTTTGCTGTTGTTTGAAAGATACTTTTTGTCCTTTTACTGAGAACTTCAAGCGTATTGTTTGTTGTAGCGAGAGTGAGAGAATCATCAGGAAGTGAGTTAATAAGTTCGGTAAACGTTTTTGCGGGAATTGTTGTTCCTCCTTCTTCTTCTATTGTTACTGAAAGAAATGTTTCAATACCTATTTCAAGATCAGTTGCGCTTATCTTTAATTTGTTATTCGTTGTTTCAAAAAGAAGATTCAGAAGTATTGGTAATTGACTTTTATTTGATACGCCGTGATTAAGAAAAGAAAGTTTTTTCTGAAGGTTATTTGTTAAGAGAGTAACTTTCATAATTATATTTTTGTTGTTGTTGTAGTGTATATGGAAAAGTGGAAAAATGCAATAATAAGTAAACCGATAAAACGTAAAAAACGTGCGTATTTTGTTTTCACGGAAGCAGAGAAGAAAGACCTATATGAAAAAGAATAGCTAATGTTACTAGGCATAAGAAAATGTGGATATCTTGTGGAAAAAAATGGGGAAAGAATGAGGATAACCTTTTTTGAAAGATTATCCCCAGGTTATCCACGTAGTGAACGAGTAATCCCCAAGATATCCTCAGAGATTTTTTCCTTGTTTTCCACAAGCTTTTCTATTTTTTCCACACCATGCATAATTGTTGTATGATCTCGTCCTCCAAGCAAATTTCCGACCTCAGCAAGTGTTAATTTTAATTCACTATGGAGAAGATACATACAAACTTGCCTTGCTCGGACCAAAGACGCATCTCTTTTCGGTCCTTTCAGCTGTGTATGCTTAACATTATAGTAAGAGCAGACATAATTGATAATATCGTCAGCATGAAGCTGTTGTCTTTTTTCTTGTACCACGTTTCCAAGCGCCAACTGTGCAAGTTCAAGCGTAATACCTGTTAAAGAAGTTGTTGCCTGAGTAATAACCCGAAGCAACAAGCCTTCCAGGCTTCGTGTATCCTCTGCGTTATCAGCAAGAAAAAGAGCAACATCTGTTGGTAACTCATGACCAAATTTTTCTGCTTTCTTTAATAAGATTGCCGTTTTGAGTTCAAGATCTGGTTTACCAATATCAACAGTGAGTCCACCAGCAAAACGTGAAGATAAGCGTTTTTCTAGCTTTTTAATTTCTTGTGGTGGACGATCAGACGTTAAACAAATTTGTGAGCCGTTATCAATAAGAATATTAAAAGTATGGAATAGTTCCTCCTGAACTCGTTCTTTACCTTCAATAAACTGAATATCATCAATCAGAAGAATATAAGCTGAGCGAAATCGTTTCTTCATCTTTGCAGTTTCATTATTACGAATTGCATCAACAACTTCATTGGTAAACTCTTCACTGGTGATATAAATAATTTTCCTTTCCGGAGTTCTTTGATAGACAGTATTTGCTATTGCATGCATCAAATGCGTCTTGCCTACTCCCACAGGTCCGTAGATAAAAAGAGGATTGTAGGATTGTCCAATATTATCAGCAACTGTTTGTGCTGAAACAAAAGCAAGCTGATTGGTACTTGCAACAGCAAAATTAGGAAAGGTAAAATCAGGACGAACGCGAGGAAGATGGCCGACAAATGGTTTTAATTCCTTTTGTATAGATTCTGGTTGCTCGAAAAGCGGTGTGGCGGCAGTTTGCTTTTTTTGTTGAGTTGGCAGATTTTTAACGATAAAAAGAATATCAATTTCTTTTCCCAGTTGTTTTTTGAGAGCTTCTTTTATTTGTGTCGCGAACCGTTTTTGTAACAGATTAAGTATTATTGGAGATCCAGCAGCAATAGTTGCTATATCATCTTCAAGAGAGAGTAAAAGAGTAGGTTTTAAAATCGTAACAAAGTTTCCTTGAGAAACAGTTGATTTTAATTCCGTAAGTACGTTTTCCCATACATTGGTCAGATTAGTATCCATAGAAGTTATACCAGCAATTTAATAATGTGGATAACTTATTGTCAAGACCCAAAGCAGGAGTAATTGTGAACAAAACATAAATATGCTATACTAAAGTCGTGGAAAAATTGACAAAACTCAAAAAAGTGAAAAGGAAAAGAAAGCATGGCTTCTTGTCCCGAATGAAAACACATGGTGGACAGAAAGTGTTGAAGAGACGAAGAGACGAAGGAAGAAAACAATTATCTGTTTAAAACAGAGACAGTATGTTGCAAAAACAAAATCGTCTGCCGGCACATACAAAACTTCATCATCCTTTTTCTTTTACTACCCCACTTTTTATTTTGAAGGTAAGTAATAATGGTCTTCAAACAAGCAGATTTGCTTTTGTGATTCGTAAAGCTCTTGATAAAAGGGCGACGGAGCGAAATAGAATGAGGCGAGTATTCCGTTCATGTATAGAAACAATGTTGGACGAGCTTAAGGAAGGAAAAGATATGCTTTTTTTGCTTAAAAAAGGCATACTGGAAATGAGACACGAAGATTTGTATAATGAAGTACATACCTTTTTACGTGAGAGACAATTGCTAAAATGAAAACATTCTTAATAATATTTATTACTTTTTATCACAAATTTATTTCTCCGTTGTTGCGTCAGCTTCTTGGACAACAAACCATGTGTCGATATACACCTTCCTGTTCAGTCTATGCCATAGACGCAATTAAGAGATATGGGGTACTCAAAGGCGCTCTGATGGCATGCAATCGTTTTATCCACTGCCAACCATACAGTAATCATTATGCATCTCTTTGACACGTTACTTGTACAACCTATTATTAATGTCCTTGTTGTGTTTTATCACATTGTTTCTTTTGTGCATATTCCCTACGCGCTTGGTTTTTCAATTATTCTTATGACAATTTTTGTTCGTCTTCTTCTCTATCCTCTTACAGCATCTCAGCTTAAAATATCAAAAAAGATGCAGGATCTTGCTCCTCACCTCTCAAACATTAAAGAAAAACACAAAGGAGATCTCAAAAAGCAACAAGAAGCAACCATGGCTCTCTATAAAGAACATAATGTCAATCCAGCTGCTGGCTGTTTGCCAAGTTTAGTTCAAATTGTTATTTTACTCTTTGGTCTTTATCCAGCACTGCAAAAGATTATTGCCCTTAATCCTAAAGAAACAGTTTCGGTCGTGAATCATATGGTCTATTTCCCTTCCTTACAGTTAGTACAGCCATGGGATACCCATTTCTTGGGACTTGCTTTGGTAAAGACGCCAGGGCAACTTATTACAACCGTTGGGCCGATTGTACTTCTTATTCCTCTTCTCACAGGGGTATTACAGCTTATTCAATCAAAAATGATGATGTCTTCCCAAGCGCCTGCCATCGTTAAAAAAGGAAAAGAAGAAGATTTTGCCACTACGTTTCAGAAGCAATCACTCTATCTGTTGCCTGTCATGATTGGATTCTTTTCCTATAATTTTTCCATTGGCCTTTCTTTATACTGGAATACTTTCACGATTTTTGGTATCATACAACAGTATTTAATTGCGGGCCTCGGCGGACTTGAAGCTTGGGTAAACGCAATAAAGAAAAAGAAATAGACTATGGAAGATAAAAAACTTACCGCAAAAGAGCAAAAGATAATTGAAGAAGTTGTAGAAAAGCTTTTTTCATTGCTTGAGATTGAAGGGACCTTTTCTGTCCAGCAAACAGATGAAATTGTCGATATTCTTATGGAAACCAAAGACACAGGCATTGTTATCGGTTACCATGGAGAAATTCTTGAATCACTCCAGCTTATTCTTTCCCTTGCTATTGCAAAGAAAATCGGCAGATTTGTGAGAATCTCAATAGAAGTTGATGGTTACAAAAAGAACAGAATGGAATATCTTGAAAAGCTTGCGATGCAAGTAAAAGAGCGAGTGCTTACGGAAAACAAAGAACAAGTTCTTATGTCCCTTAAATCATGGGAAAGACGAGTCATTCATCTCATTTTGCAGAATGATGATCAAGTTACCACAGAATCATCAGGTGAAGGCAAAGATCGAGTCCTTCTTATCAAACCAAAAGCTTAAAAAGAGTGAGTTCATACTTTTCTCTCTCTTTATCCTTTTTCTCCCCACACAATTCGGTAAACATTTCTGGCCAGGGTTTGCATTGGTCTCAGGTATACAAGTAGACTATCTTTCCCCCACGCTCTATGTTACAGATATTCTCGTAGCGCTTTTGTTTATCTTTTTTCTTGGAGAGAAAAGATATAAAAAGATAAGCTCTTTCTCTTTTGTCCTCTTAAGCATTTTCATCTTATTCCTTCTCTTTACCATTTTTCGATCGCACAATATCTTCAATGGGTTGTATCATCTCCTTAAGTTTGTTGAATGTGCTTTTGTTGCTTTTTATGTTTCAACCACAATCACAACACAACAGCAAATAAAGCATCTTGTTTCTTTATTTTCATTTGGCATCCTTTTTGAGGCGTTTTTGGCAATTTGTCAGTTTATTGCGCAAGGCTCTCTTGGTGGGCTCCTTTACTTTTTAGGCGAACGGACATTTACATCCCAAACTCCTGGTATTGCCAATGCTTCTCTGGATGGACAATTAGTGCTTCGTCCGTATGCTACTTTTTCTCATCCAAATGTATTGGCCGGCTTTCTCCTTATCTGCATGGTTTTTGTTCTTTTCCAGGTAATTTCTCAAAAATATCTTTGGCAAAAAGCACTTTCGTTAACTTCTCTATTGCTGGGGACGGCGGGTCTCCTTCTCACAATGAGTAGAGGCGCAATTGTTATTTGGTTTTTACTTCTTATAATAATCTTTTTTATACAACTTAAACAAGTTTCGCGACAACAAAGACAATCTAAGGTACTCTTTATCATTGGCGTGCTGTTTGTTTTTCTTGTTATGCTTATCTTTGCAAAACCTGTGGGAATTCGTTTACTGCATACTAATTTGTCGGAAGAATCAATTGTGCAACGAGAAACACTCGTTTCGGCTAGTGGGCAGCTTTTGCAAAAATCACCCTTTTTTGGCGTGGGTTTTGGTAACTTCCTTCCTTCCCTTGCGACCATACAAAAACCGCTATCAGTGATCACATATCTTCAGCCCGTCCATAATATTTTTCTTTTGGTACTTGTTGAAACCGGAGCTGTTGGCTTTGGATTCTTGCTTGGCTTTGTAATAAAAACCTATGCACATTTATTTTTGGTGATAAGAAGCAAGGTGTACAATCCAAAAATTTTTATTGTCTATTGTATCCTTCTCACGATTATGCTCGTTCTGGGATTCATTGATCACTATTGGTTAACGCTTCAACAAGGACAATTACTGTTTGCAGTTATCCTCGGCTTATGTTGGACAAAGATATCAACTTAAAATTGCAATAATTGTATGATAAGAAGATATTGGGTTTACGAACGTAGAAAAATTTTCGAAATGGCCTTGTTTACAGCGTTTTTCTATTATTTTCGATTGGCTCTTGACTCTATCTATATTATACTTTATTATAAAGAGTTAGCCTCCTCTTCGAAAATTATACGACCTGATCTGGCAAGACAGCATGCACTTTTCTTTTTCCTTTTTCCATGATTGGTGTATGATAGATGTATATGGAAAATCAGCGCCCAATGCTCGTCGCAGCAGAGCACCAACAGAAACTGCCAATTCTTATCATCGACAAAAAGGGAAAGATGGGAAAAATCTTTGCAGAAAAGCTGCAAAAAGAATTTCTTGTGGTCTTGGTAACTGGCCAGGAACTTTCTGAACAGCACAATATTATTCATATCCCCTATCGACATAAAATCCCAATGATTCCTGATAATACCTATTCTCATTTATTTATTTTTTATAACGGCGAAGAAGAAATTAGAGATATGCTTCCTGCAGTTATGAAGAAGGCTCAAGATACTCAGGGCAAGCTCTTTTTTATTACATCACTTCCCTATTCGTCACAATCATTATTCAAGCATCTTTCTCAACATCTCTATTACTCGCTGCAAATTATTCTGTATGGAGAAATTTTTTCAAAAGAGCTTACAGACACTACTACCGTAAGTTTTTTCCTGCATCAGGCAAAAAAATATGGAAGAATAGAAATTCCAAATGAAGGTATTGGCAAATTGTATCCGGTCCTTCTAGAAGATGTGTGGACAGCCTTGATTGCTGTTGCATTTGGCTCAACCAAAAAAGATAGAATTCTTTTTGTTTTTCCAAAACATCCCATTAGCGAATTTTCAATTGCTCGCATGTTGCAAAAAGATAATCCGTTTTTAAAACTTGATTTTACAGACAATAAAGGAGGCAGGTGGGATTATTATATTCCGCCGGAAGGAGAATATTTTTTCTCAACATATCCCTTTGAAGAGAAATTAAAGGCTGTTGCCGATGCATACACTACTCCTCAAGACCAACAGAAAGTAAAAAAAACAAAGATACAACTTTCTCCAAAGAAGCCCCATAGTCAAAAATCATTTGCTTGGTTTGTTATCCTTTTGATTTTTGTACTCCCAATCTTGCTTTGTGGTGTTTTATTGGGGATAGGATATCTCTCTTTACAAAGAGCAACGCAGCAAGCAGAAAAACAAGCATTTGCACAAGCACATCAAGATGCAGTGATCGCAGCAACCACGCTTGGTTGGGGGCATCTTGTTGGTGAGAGTCTTTTCTCTGTAAATATTATAGCCAGTAAGCCAAAGCAAGATCTTTTGCAGAAAGTTGCTGTTGCTCAACGAATTGCGCTGGATGAGGTTGATATTTTTCAAGCAATTTTACAATTTGAAACGATCCAGGAAAATAAAAGCAAAGATCCAAAAAACGATTTTCTTCATGCATTGGCAAACGTGAGAAATGCTTTGATAAGTATACAGAAAATAAAAGCAGAAGGGGAGTTGCCGCAACATATTGCAACTAAGCTGACTGCGCTGCAACCGGTTTTTATTCCTTTTGAAAACACACTTGACGCATTACCAAATCTGCTTGGTTTTACTGGCAAAAAAAGTTACCTTCTTCTTTTTCAAAACAATATGGAATTACGACCCGGAGGAGGATTTATTGGATCGTATGGAATAGTGGATGTAGACAAGGGCAAAATAACAGAGTTTAAAGTATTTGATGTCTATGACGCAGATGGTAAGCTTACAACGCATCTAGAGCCACCGTACGCCCTTAGACGATACCTTGGCGCATCACATTGGTTTTTACGAGATAGCAACTTTTCTGTTGATTTTCCGCAAGACGCATTGCAAGCGTCAACATTGTTACAGCTTGAAACAGAAAAGAAAGTAGATGGAGTCATCGCTGTTGACACAACATTTTTACGAAATCTTTTAACAGCAATTGGGCCAGTTGTGATTCCAGACTATAGAGAGACGGTGACTTCAGATAATTTTTATCTTCTTGCGCAAACGCATGCAGAAAAAGATTTTTTCCCCGGATCCACACAAAAAAGAGATTTTTTACGCTCTTTGCTTACTGCAATGCAAGAAAAATTTGCAGCAAAGAATACACTTTCTTATGAAACCCTTGTCAAAAAGCTAGGTGAGTCTATACAAGGAAAGCATATCTTGCTCGTGTCCGCAAATGCTGCAGTGCAGAAGCTTTTTACTGTTAATAATCTTTCTGCTTCGTTGTGGGATGGAAGAGAAAAAACAGATCAGAATTTCTTAGATTTTTTTGGTGTTGTTGATGCAAACCTTGGTGTTAATAAAGCAAACTATTATCTTAAAAGGGCAATTGATCAAAAAGTTGTTATTGATGCTGTCGGAGGAGTGCAGGAAACAGCGACGGTGACATATGCAAATACAAGTACCAAGGAACGTCCTTTCGCAGGCGATTATAAAAATTATGTGCGTTTTGTCTTACCAGCAAATGCTCTTCTTAAGAGTGTTGCAATTGATGGAGGCATTATTCCTACGGTTCCTGCAGTAACGGATCCAGCAATTTTTACTGCAAAAAGCTTTCTTCCTCCAAAACAATTGGAGATAGAAGCAAGTCAAGTTCTTGGCAAAGAAACAATAGGTTTCTTTATTAATGTGCCGATGGGGGAGACAAAACAAATTATTATTACTTATGCCATTGCGAATGCGGTAAAAATACAGCAACCAGCGTTTTCCTACAATTTGCGTTTGTTTAAACAACCTGGAACGCTTGATGACTCCTATGCATTATCCTTTGTCTATCCTGCTCAATTTCGTTTGGTGAGGGGAGATAATCAATTAACAGACGTTGGAGGAAAATTAGTGTACTCGACTCGTCTTTTAGAAGATAAAGATATACAGGTAGAGTTTTCGAAAAAATAAAGGACAGCAACGTCTTATCGACTGTTACGTATGTTATACTGCAAATAATGGTTTTTTTATCCGCGTTACTCACCATAGCTGGTCTTTGTCTCTTTGAAACAGTTTCCAGTATTGATAATGCAATTATCAATGCCGAAGTTTTGTCTAAGATGGGACAAAAGGCAAAACAGTGGTTTTTATGGTGGGGGCTTTTTGTTGCTGTCTTTATTGTGAGAGGTTTACTTCCTTGGGGGATTGTCTGGGCAACAGTGCCAAGTCTTGGTCCAATTGGTGCGTTAACCGCAACATTTAGTAATAATCCAGATATTCATACTGCAATTGAAGCAGCAGCACCAATTTTATTAATTGGTGGAGGGACATTTCTGCTTTTTTTATTTTTTAGTTGGTTATTTTTGGAAGAAAAAGAATACGGTTTACGGGGAGAACGATTTTTTACGCAACAAGGCGTTTGGTTTTTTGCTGTCGTGTCAGTGTTGCTGGCACTTATTGTTTGGTTTGCTCTTCAAACACATCCTCTGATGGCTTTTGGTGCGGTACTTGGCTCAACTGCATTTTTTATAACGCATGGTTTTAAGGAAAATGCAGAAAAGCAAGAGGAAGAGCTTTTAAGAAAGGACAATTCGATATCAGATATGAGTAAGGTTCTTTTTTTAATGATTATCGATGCCACTTTTTCTTTGGATGGAGTATTGGGTGCATTTGCTTTTACGCTTTCAGTGCCGTTTATACTGCTTGGAAATGGTCTGGGAGCAGTTATTGTGCGTCAGTTAACCGTTAGTAATATGGATCGTATTAGACGCTACCGCTATCTCAAAAATGGCGCAATGTATTCAATTGGTCTTTTGGGTGGTCTTATGATTTTGGAGAGCTTTGGTTATCCAATCCCAAGTTGGTTGTCTCCTGTGCTGACGTTTGTGATTGTAGGATACTTTTTTTTTAAATCAAAAAAAACTATGTAGTTTTTTTTCGAGGGAAGAGATGGAGTTTGTGATTGATATAAAATACTACAAGTAATCCAAGTCCAACAATAATAACAATACGGAATTTCCCAAAGATGGGCCCGAGAGCATCCCATCGGTTGCCAAAATAGACGCCAACATAAACCATCAACGTACACCAAAGAAGTGAACCCAAAAAAGTATAAAGCGAAAACTTTTTTATGTTCATCCTTACTGCTCCTGCAGGAATTGAGATAAGATAGCGAAGGCCAGGGAGAAGTTTGCCAAAGAATACAAGCTTGTCGCCATATTTATTAAACCATTGAGCTGCTTTTTTGTAATCGTGTTCGTTTAGAAGGACATATTTCCCATGTTTTTTAATAAGGTTAACGATAATTTCTTCTTCAATGAAGTACCCAATGCCATAACCAATAAGCGATCCAGCTAAATCACCAAGCGCTGCA
>Ga0137403_10002650_pt1 | contig 21760 bp, 20 predicted proteins | sample CZOMad2_1_16fung_FD_122057 | JGI IMG/M metagenome (GOLD analysis project Ga0137403, IMG submission 122057) | Vadose zone soil fungal communities from Angelo Coast Range Reserve, California, USA - CZOMad2_1_16fungal (Hybrid Assembly) | ecosystem: Environmental > Terrestrial > Soil > Vadose zone...
CGTGCCGTCTTCGTTTCGCGTTATATCGTTATCGGCCATTGTTCTTTTGCATTTGCGCCCGGCTTGCAGAGATTCACTGTGTCGACTTAGAGAGCGTGGAACGGGAAAAGGATCACAGACCGAGATTTTTGCAGATCGCCGAGAGCGAATAGGATTTGTTCAAAGAGTAAAAATGTAGACCCGGAACGCCATATTTAATCAGTGCTTCGCATTGATGCGACGCATAGTCAATGCCCATTTCAACAGCAGCACCGTCATCGCTTTCAACTTTCGCCAACTCTCGCTTCAGTTTGGCTGGAATCTTCGCACCGCACAACTCAGTGAAACGGCGTATCTGCGACACCGAAAGAATTGGCAACACTCCGGGAACGATGGGAACCGTTACGCCGAGTTTTCTGAGATCGTCAACAAAACGATAGTAATCGTCGTTATCAAAAAACAATTGGGTGATGACTGCCGCCGCGCCGGCATCCACTTTTTCTTTCAAAAACTGTAAGTCGGATTCACGGCAGACGGCTCGGGGATGGACCTCGGGAAAACCCGCCACGGCGATTGAAAAGGCGCCAACCGCTCTGGCCTCGCGAACGAGCTCCACCGCATGGTGAAAACCATCGGGGTGCGGACGCCAATCGGCCATGCCCTGAGGCGGATCGCCGCCGAGTGCGATCAGATTTTCAATTCCCTTCTCCTTGAGTCTTGCGAGGATCGCACGCGCTTCCGCCTTAGACTGACCGACGACCGTCAAGTGGCACATGACCTCCAGACCGCAGTCATTATGGATGGTTTCGACCAGATCGACGGTTTTTTCGCGCGTGCTTCCGCCCGCCCCGTACGTAACAGAACAAAAGCTAGGTTTAAGCCTCTTGATAATCTCAATTTCGCTAAAGAGGTTTTCCTCGCCTTTTTCTGTCTTTGGAGGAAAGAATTCTACCGAGAGGGTCAACCCCGGCCGGGCATAGAGGTCGGCTAGCTTCACACTGGTCCTTGATGACTACCTTCGGCGCGAGAGTATTAATAGCACAACGTTTTGCTTACGACAATTGGTTAGAGGCGCGAAATCGGCGTTTTGTTCTGGGGTTATCGAACACTCATGCGCGACGCGCGGTGATCGGATCGCAGGTCGAATCGGTTTGGGGGGTGATCAGTGATCTCAGCGCGTCCGTGTGGTCCAGCCAGGCGCGCATAATTTCTTCCGGGACGTGATACGCTTCCAGTGTTTCTTTTAAAATTTGTCTTCGCCGAGCAAAATGGCCTCCCATGATGGGGTGCTTCGCGTGCGCTAGGTTGAGCGGTCGCCCTTGATATTCCACCGCCGCACCAAGAAAACCGGCCGTCAGCTGATATTCAAATTCCTTGATCCGGGCTCGGTCCGCATTGCGAAAAAAGAACCCGATCATTCGGTCATCGAACACACGATCGATAAACGTGTTGATAATCTCGCGCAGTTTGGGTTCGCCACCTAACTTTTCAAACAGAGAACTCGCCATAGTTTCGTTGACACTCACTTCAGCTTGGCTGGTCTGATCGGCGATCGCGTCAATTGGAATCGATTCGCAGGGACACGCACAGCTTTCACATCATGCCTAATTGCAGCCGCGCAGCTTCGGACATCTTGCTCATATCCCAGGGCGGATCCCAAACCACATCGATTTTTACATCTGTGACCCCCGGCACTGCCCTCACCTTACTTTCTGCCTCGGCAGGCAATGATTGCGCCGCTGGACAATGGGGCGAGGTGAGAGTCATCTGAATCGTCACCACTCCCTCGGCGCTGACCTTGATATCATAGACCAAACCCATCTCGTAAATGTTCACCGGGATTTCCGGGTCGAAGCACGTGCGCAACGCTTCGATCACCTGGGATTCGATTATTGTCTGATTAATGCTTTCCATCGTACCTTCCTTGGTTCGGTCGTCCGCCCTCGGCTCGTAGGCGGTCATCGTATTGATTGTGTGAAACCTTGATGACGATTTCCCCTTTACTCAATCCCCAGCTGTTGTTTTGCACTTCCCGAAATCATACTTTGATTCCACGGTGGATCCCAAACCAGCTCGACGTCAACCTCGCGTATGCCAGGCACTGCGCGCAACTTCTTCTTGATGTCTTCCTTGAGAAACTGGCCCATGCCGCAACCTTGCGCGGTCAACGTAAAGCGCACCGCGGCTCTGTGCCCGGCTTCGGGTAGTTTGCTAATCCGACAGTCATAGATCAAACCTAGATCGACAATATTGACGGGTATTTCGGGATCGAAGCAAGAGCGCAGCTCGTGCCAAACTCGGTCCTCGAGCGAAGCGGAACCGGCTTCCGCCGACGACTGCGGCCGCGGCACATCATCCGATGGCGTCAAGCCGAGTGCATCTGCATCGCGGCCATCGATACGCACGGTATAGCCTCGCTCCGTCATCACCGTGTAAGTGCCGCCCAATGCCTGCGTAAGCCAGACCGAACTTCCGGCCGACAACGACACCGGGTCGCCGCTTGGAACCATCACCGCAGGACAATCGCGCGTCAGTGTAATCGGTTTTTCCGTGGACATTGGGCAACCCCCTTTCGTGGTGATCCGAAGTGCTATTCCGTAGTCGCTGGGCGCGACTCGCCTTTGAGGGCCGCATTCACCGTATGCCAGGCCAAGCTCGCGCACTTAACCCGGGCGGGGAATTTGCATACACCCGAAAGAATTGCCAGCTTCCCAACTTTTTCGGAGGCGGTATCCCCATTCGTCTCACTGGTAAGCATCTGGTGCACCTTGTCAAACAAGGCATGCGCAGCGGCTTCGCTTTTGCCCTTCAACTCCGCGGTCATCATCGATGCCGAAGCTTTGGAGATCGCACACCCGGAGCCTTGAAAGCTGATATCTTGAATGACGCCGTCTTGCAGTCGCAAAAACACCGTCACGTGGTCGCCGCACAACGGATTGTACCCTTCCGCCTTGCGATTGGCATCGGCCATCAGCCGGAAATTCCGCGGACTTTTATTATGGTCCAGGATAACTTCTTGATAGAGATCGTCTAGATCAGACATCAGTCAAATACTTTCAGAGCGCGATGGATCGCTCGTACCAAAATATCGATTTCCTCAGTCGTGTTATAGAAAGCAAATGAAGCTCGCGTCGTCGCCGGCACGCCGAAGCGTTGCATCACCGGCATCGCGCAATGGTGTCCGGAGCGCACAGCGACTCCTTCTTGGTCGAGAATCGTCCCGACATCGTGTGCGTGAACGTGGTCGAAAACGAACGACAGCACCCCCGCCTTTTCCTTTGCCGTGCCGATAATTCTGAGGCCATCGATGTTTGACAACGCTTCCGTGGCATAGCCGAGCAGCGCGTGTTCATGGGCCGTCAATCCTTGCCAATCGAGAGCCTGCAAATAATCGATTGCCGCGCCCAATCCGATCCCGCCCGAAATATGGGGCGTACCCGCCTCAAACTTATAGGGCAAGACGTTGTAGTGGGTTTTTTCGAAGGTGACCAAGCTGATCATATCACCGCCGCCTTGATAGGGCGGCATCTTTTCCAGGAGCTCGCCACGTCCGTACAACACACCCACGCCGGTGGGCCCAAACATCTTATGGCCGGAAAACGCGTAAAAATCGCAGCCGAGATCCTGCATATCAACTCGCAGGTGCGGCACCGCCTGTGCGCCATCGAGGAGAACGGGAATACTGCGTTCATGGGCAAGAGCTACAATCTCCTTGACCGGGGCAATGGTCCCGAGTGCATTCGAGACATGGGTGACGGACACGAATTTCGTCTTTTCGTTCAGCAACCGGCGATATTCGTCCATGACGATTTCGCCGTCATGATTGATCGGAATCACCCGCAGCTTTGCGCCAACCTGCTCGCAGAGCATCTGCCAGGGTACGATGTTGGAGTGATGCTCCATCGCTGAAATGATGATTTCATCGCCGGCTTTGAGAAAAGTCCGGCCGTAGCTCTGGGTCACCAAGTTGATCGCTTCCGTAGTGCCGCGCACGAAGATGATTTCCTGATTATTGCGGGCGTTAATGAAGCCGCGGATCTTACTGCGCGCCTCTTCGTACGCCGCGGTGGCGCGCTCGCTGAGGTAATGGACGCCGCGATGGATGTTGGAATTCTCCGCGCTATAGTAGTGAGCCAATGCGTCGATTACCGCCTGCGGCTTCTGGCTGGTCGCGCCGTTGTCGAAATAGACCAGCGGCTTGCCGTGCACCTTCTGTTGAAGGATCGGAAAGTCTTCACGGATACGCGCCACGTCAAATCTGCCTGCCGGCGCGCGCGAATCGGCTAAATGAGATACGGCTTTCATAAATCGACTCAAGGCTTGCGAAATCTTGCCACGAGATAATCGTCAAGACGTTGGCGTAGGGAATCGATTTTAATCCGCGCCACCACGTCGCTGGCAAACGCAAAGCTCAAAATGCTGCGGGCCTCTTCGAGCCCGAGCCCGCGCGTACGCAGATAGAACAATGCGTCGGCGTCCAACTGACCGATGGTCGAGCCATGACTGCACTTGACGTCGTCCGCATAAATCTCCAATTGCGGCTTGGTGTTGACCGCCGCGTTCGCCGATAACAACAAGTTCTTGTTGGTCTGACGCGCATCGGATTTCTGAGCGTCTTTGTGCACGATGATTTTGCCGTTAAAGACTCCATGGGAACTGCCGTCAAGGATGCCTTTATAAAGCTCCAAACTGCTGGCCCTTGGTTTGGCGTGCTCGATCTCTGTGTAATTATCGATATGCTGCCGCTTGTCGCCTAGATAAAGGCCGTTGAGCACGCACGCCGCGCCTTCACCGTCGAGAACGACGTGCACGTTGTTTCGCACCAGCGAACCGCTTAGAGTCACCCCATGCGCCGTCAGCTGGCAACCACGCTCCAACTCTGCCTCCAAGGTACCGACATGAAGCCCGGCGTCGCCTTCTTGCTGCAAACGATAGTGCTCAATCAGCGCGTCGCGCCCGCCCATTAATTCCGTGAGCGCGTTGCAAAAATAAGTGCCCGAATTGAGTCCTATATAGCTCTCGACGATCTTCGCCTCACTGGCCGCGCCTAGCAGGATCAAAATGCGCGGGTGCGACATCACTTGCCGCTCTCCCGCAACAGAGGCGAAGACAAGATAAACGGGCTGAGTCAAACGGCAGCGCTCCGGAACCACGATGACGGCGCCATCTTCCACAAACGCGGTGTTGAGCGCTGCGAATGCTTCATGCTGGTAGCGCGCGTAACGCCCGAGATGCGCCGATAAAAAGTCGTCATTTTGCCGCACCATTTTGGCGAGGCTCTGAACGCGCACGCCGGCTGGCAAATCTTGCGTTCGGGAAAACTCGGGCGCATAAACTCCGTTGATAAAAACCAACCGGCAGGATTCGGCATCGACGAATGACCGAGACAAGATCTCGTTGGCGTCGAGACTTCGAGCCGCGCCGTTTGCATGGACAAAGCTTTGCGACGAAATCGGCTCCACGCTGGTGAATTTCCACGCTTCGTTCTTATGGCTCGGAAATCCGAGCGCTTCGAAGCTCGCAATCCCAGCCTCACGCAGCTCCTCGAGCCACGATGGACCGCTCGCCGACCGCGTCGACCGCGACTGGTTGAAGGCAGTGAGATACTGTTCCTTGCTCTCTGTCGCTAGCATGGCTTACTGAATTTCTTGTCGAGATTACTGAACAGCCGCCGTTTCGCTCTTGAGCCAATCGTAACCCTTGCTTTCCAGCTGAAGAGCCAACTCTTTGGTGCCAGATTTTACTACCCGGCCATTGTAAAGTACGTGGATGAAATCCGGCACGATATATTCCAACAAGCGTTGATAGTGTGTGATCACGATTATCGCACGATCCTTGCGCCGCAGGGCATTGACGCCTCCGGCGACGACGCGCAAAGCGTCGATATCGAGACCCGAATCGGTTTCATCGAGCAACGCCAAGGTCGGGTCCAACACCGCCATCTGCAGCACTTCGTTGCGTTTCTTTTCACCGCCGGAAAAGCCTTCATTGAGCGGCCGGTTGATCAGCACCTGATCCATTTCCACCAGTTTGGTTTTCTCCTTCATGAGCGCCAAGAACTCCATGGCGTCGAGCTCTTCCAAGCCACGGTGCTTGCGCACGGCATTGAGCGCGGCTTTGAGAAAATAAGTCGTGCTAACCCCAGGGATCTCAACTGGATATTGAAACGCGAGAAAAATCCCCTCGCGTGCTCGAGCTTCCGGGCTCATCGCCAACAGGTCTTTCCCTTGATAGATCACTTCACCGCTGGTGACTTCGTAATTCTCCCGCCCCGCTAAGACGTGGGCTAGTGTGCTCTTTCCCGAGCCGTTGGGTCCCATGATGGCGTGTACTTCGCCGGCGCCGACATGGAGATTAATGCCGCGAAGTATTTCCTGATTGCTGACCTTCGCGTGCAGATTTTTGATATCCAACATCGAAATCCTTCCGAACCATTCCCGATTACACAGCCTTTTGCAGCAGGCGTCCTTTGAGGCCTTGGCGGTCGGCGATTTCTGCGACACTCACGCCGGCTAAGAAATTTGCCAGCACGAGTTGGGCTTCTTCCCACACCGATTTTTGCGAGCACACCGCGCAGTAAGAACAATAATTAATGCCCTGCTCGAGACACTCCATCAAAACCAGCGGCCGCTCGACGGTTTCGTAGACGTCTTTGATTGAGATCGCGCTCGCTCCCTTGGCTAGGGTAAAACCGCCTTTGGAGCCAATGTGCGATTGGACCAAGCCCCCGGCCACCAGATCCTTCATGATCTTAGAAAGATAAAATGACGGAATATCCTGGCTCTTCTCGATATCGGCGCGACTGACAACCTTCCCCGCCGGCTGCCCCGCGAGGTAGGATAACGCGCGGACCGCATAATCGACCCGCCGTCCTACGTTCATGAGCGAACTTCGCTCGCTTGTACCCTTCGTCCGTTTCACAGTCAGCTCGCAATTTGAATATAGACTCCTTAGGTCTTTAATGTCAAGGTAGCATCGCCATGAAGCGCGACAAGTAGCGATAAAAATGCAGCCGCTTTAAGAAGAAGATGGTGCAAAATGGGCTAAAAAAGAAAGCCGCAACTTCGACCGGAGCTGTGAAAGCCTCAGTGAGGGTTCAGCATCCCGCAAGCATTGGAAAAGATAGGCTCGAGAACTGCAACCAAAAATCAGCTAGGCTATGCGCCAGGAGTCCAATTGCGCCAGCCTCAAAGGGGCTTGTCCGGGCGATTACGCAGCTCGGCAAAATTATCGGCGGTCTTGTCATCTCCCGACTTGACGACAAAATTCTCAACGACCTTGGCAAGACCCTTTCCGGCGGCGGCCCGTGCGCCTGTGATTGTGCGGAATTTTTTCGCAGGCGGTTTTTGCGCGCCGCCGCAGAGAGGACATAATTTAGGCGGCCTACTTTTTTTCATTTGGCTCCTGTACCTCGGCACGGTCGAGAAGATTTCCAAGTGGGAACTGGAAAGCCGGGCACGTTAATCAATAAACGTCGATAAGCACCAACCAGCCGAAGCCGCTTAGCAAGGTGTCGATTCACAACAACGCTTCGGAACAAAGCGCGGTGATGGATTGGCGATTTTGAAAGATACGTGAAACTAGAAACCGCGACCCCAATCACGGGACTTAGCCCTTACTAGCCTGCTTCACGGTTATCTGTTCCTTAATCTTGTCGAAGGTCTCCTGCGGAATGATCTTCTTTGAAATGAGTTCGTTTCTTCTTTTATAAGGACGACCTTCGATAATCTTTTTCGCTTGAGTCTCGTTAATTCCCCGAATCGCCTTCAGATCTTTAGCCGACGCGGTATTAATGTCCAGCCGATCGGTCTTTGAAGGAGTCTTTTTGGTCTCGGCTGCAGACTTTGGCGTTGTCTCGGCTGACTGAACCCCAAACTGAAGAGAATCCGATAAGAGCACTGGCAAAGAGTGACGCGAACAAGAGCATAAATAGCTTCATTCCTATCCTCCTGTCCATTCCGCTTGAGACTACCAGACAGCGGAGGATTAAGCGAACGAACTTGACAGGTCCTAGAAAAAATTTATTTTCTATCACGCCTTTTCAGATTGGTAGTTGCTGAAGTGCTGATGTAAAGGCGAGGAGACAATTGGCGCACGCCAAATCGCTCGTTAAAGTTCCGCTGCGGACTGGTCCGCTGCTGTCCGCTGTCATCATTTTTCATAATTTTTGCTTTGGATTGAGCCACGCCTGAAAAAGCACGACCACGGATTACGTGGAAGACGGACCCCAATGAAAATCAGCGCCAGACATGCTTCGGATACTTGCGCTGCAGTTCCTGCTTGAGTTTCGGATAGGTTTCACGCCAGAAAACTGACAGGTTCTCGGTAACCTGCACCGGCCGATTACTGGGCGCGAGCACCTGAATGCGGACACGAACACGCCGGGCCGCGATCCAGAGCGCTTCATTGATGCCGTACAGATCCTGAATGCGCGCCGCAATCGTCGGCGCCGCGTCGACGGAGTAGACGACCTTCACCGTGCGGCCACGGGGCAACTGAATCCGCTCAGGTGCATACTCTTCTATCCAGGCCTGCTGCTGCCGGGACAACCATGACTTGACGACGGACAAAACAGGCCGATTTTTGATTTGGTTGAAACTGAACGCGCCGTGGCAAATGAGCTCGAGCATGGCGACCCGGTCCTCTCCTCCGATGGCGGGCAATGTCAACTCCGGCATCCATTCGCGTAACCGATTGACGCGCAGGATCCATTGTTCAACCGATTCGTTCCAGTTCTCGAGGGCGCAGCGGCCGGCCGCGAGTTCGCGCGCCAGAATCTTGGCCGCTTCCTCAGCCGGTGGATTGTCGGAGAGTTTCTCTTCGAGAACGAGGTCGCGGAATCGCTTTTCCTCTCGGGCAACGACGCGCTTCAATGCCGGGTCGTAGACAACGACATGAACTTCTTTGAAGTTGTCTGGGAAAAGTTCGCGCAACCACTCCTCCTTGATCGCCGTCGCCAGATTCAGCACGACATCCAAGGCTCGGTCCCTGCCGCCGCCGCGTTCCACCTCGCGCACTTCGGAGACCACGAAGAGAGGCGCTTTCACAACGCTCTCGCGGGCCAACACGCCGCGACGGCCATGGACTAGTTCGCACCGTCGTGTGCTGGCGTCCAGACGCTTGGCGAGATGGTCGGGAAACCCAACCAGCACGCAACGCGCCACCGCAGCGTGCCCGGCCGGCTTCTCGCTGATGTCCAAGCCCTCGGCCGCGGCGATCCTCAAGAACTGCTCGAACAACGGACCGACCTGACACGCTGCTTGGGCGTGAACGCCGAGCCGGCGGCAGCCTTCGATGTCGTATCCATTGCGCTCGGCGCCGCGCCAGGCGCGCATCAGCACAAAAAAATCCGACTCCGTCTCTGCATCGAACAGATCGTCACGCCCGTCTTCCACTTCTTTTGCCTGTCGGCGCACGAGCAAGTCCCGCCCTTGCGTCAGAGCGGCAATCAACGCGACCGGCCGCACACAACCATAGTCGTGGGCGGCCAGCAGCATCCGCGCGTAGCGTGGATGCGCTGGAAATGCGAGCATCCGTCGTCCGAGTCCGGTGAGGGCACCCGTCGTATCGTCAATCGCTCCCAAGTCGGTGAGCAGGATCTTGGCGCGTTCCAGCGCGCGAGCGTCGGGGACCTCCAACCAGCGAAATGTCTGCACGTCGTTCACCCCGCTCGCCTTGAGCGTGAGGATTACTTCCGAGAGATCCAGACGCTTCACTTCGGAAAGCTCCTGCGCCGGACGCGTGCTCTGGTCATGCGTTGTCCATAGACGCAAGCAGTGTCCGGGCGCGGTGCGACCGGCGCGACCTGCCCGTTGGTCCGCTGCGGCGTGGCTGATTTTTTCGACGAGCAACGTGTTGATGCCGCGATAGGGATCATATCGCGGTATACGCGCCAAACCGCTGTCGATCACCAAGCGAACGCCGTCGATGGTGAGCGAGGTCTCCGCGACGTTAGTGGCGATGACGATTTTGCGCCGGTCATATCGGGCCACCGCCGCGTCCTGATCGATGGGCGGCAATTCGCCGTGCAACGGAAAGACGAGGAACTTCGGGCCGAGCCTATCGCGCGCCGCCTGCACGGTGCGCGTGATTTCATACCTTCCGGGCATGAAAATAAGAGCGTCGCCTTGGGGATGCTCGCGTACCAGGCGTTGGAGTTCTTTGACGGCAAGTTCCCACACCGGTGTGTCACCGGCAGGTTTGGATAGATATTCTATGGTGACGCGGTAGGTGCGACCTTGCGACGACAACAGCGCACAAGGGTGGAGATATTTTTGAACCGCGGCGACATCCAACGTGGCCGACATGACGATGATGATGAGATCGGGCCGCGTCGATTCCTGGATTTGCAGAGCGCGCGCCAGCGTGATGTCCCCGTAGAGGTGCCGTTCGTGAAACTCGTCGAACACGATCGCGTTGACACCTTTCAAGTCGGGATCAGCCAGCATCTGGCGCAGCAGCACTCCTTCGGTCACGTAACAAATACGCGTTTTCGGAGACGTGACGTTGTCCAGCCGCATCTGATAGCCCACCTCGCCGCCGAGTTTTGCGTTTCGAGCTTGCGCGACCCACGCCGCGAGCATTCGCGTCGGCAAGCGGCGCGGCTGCAAGATCGTCACTTGGCCATCGCCCAGCAATCCACCGTCGAGCAACATCTGTGGCACTCGGGTCGATTTGCCGGAGCCGGTTGGCGCGGTTAGAACCAATCGCTTCTGCGTCGTCAGGGTTTCGAGCAATGGCTGCTCGACTTCTAAAATAGGTAAATCCGGGTTTCGCATCACTCGAGGTAACTTAACACAAAGGAACCCGCATCGAGGAGGTCCCCTTCCTGTTTAAATTACCCACTGTTTGTCTATGAGGGATGGGACAGCGGTAAGACTGAAACTAAATCGTAGGATCGGAGCCCTGGTTTCTCGACCTGGCTCGAGCTGGCTCCCTAGTGAGCAGCAGGAAGAACCCGATTACTCACCGATGTGCGATTGCGACACCTGACCGTCCGGGACTCTCCTGATGAGCCAGAGGTTCGCTGGGTGATGGCAGCAGTTTATGTCGGTGTCCAGCCATCCGAGAAAGAAAATTGTAATCGCATGCATCGCAAACAAGTGCCGAGATCGGTAGTTGCTCGGCACATTTCGGACACTTCTTTAGTGTGAGGACGTGTTGTCTTTTAAGGATGGCACGGTCTTTCTTGCTCGCTATTCTGGCCGTGAGAAAAGCGACGATTAATGCTATTGCAGAGAAATGAAGGATATTTAAGCCTTCAGCTATCATTAGCGTACTCCCATTCGTCACCACGAGTGTCGGAAAGGATGAGAAATTTTCTAAAATGGCCTCGTACATCGGCTTCACCAATTGATCTGATGTAGAGCAACACGAGTGCCGAAAAACAATCTTTATTAATTACGCAAGAATGGCGCGAATGTCTGAAAGTGCTCCAAGCACACCCAGTATCAGACTGCCCCAATTCTGCCCAGGGATAAAACAACGGGTCTTTTAGCCCGCGCCCTTCATGACTGACCACAGCAGTTTTTGTAGTTTCAGTGAGTTCAAGGTTCAAACGTTCAAGATGGTCCTTGCCCATTCTTCCGTTTCAACTGAGACGATTGTGGTCTGCGCGAGATTCCAACTCGCGCGCATCACGTCAGGCATGCGAGAAACTCATCGATGGCTCGATTCACTTCCGCGGGCTGCTCCGCGAACGGGAAATGACCGGCATTTTTGAGCTTCAGGTATTGCGAGTGGGGAACGGCCTGATGAATCTCTAACTCGTACTCCGGAGTCGCGGCCGGATCGTCGACGCCGCGGATCAGGAGCAGTGGCAGCTTGAGAGTATGAATTCGCTCGCGCACATCGAAATGATCAATCGCTACGAAATCACCGTGCTGCGATAACGGCCCTACCCTGCGATGGCATTCCACGAGATGGTCGCGCAGTTCCGGCTTCATAAACAAGAATTGGTGGCGCATGGTTTCCAGCCATTCCCGGTACGTTTCAGGATCTGCCGCAGCCTTCAGGCGAAACTCCAGAGTGCCCGGCCGTCGCTCCCTCGGTCGCATGCCCGTGGTCATCAAGACGAGTGCTTTAACCTCATCTGGATAATCGAGGCCATACTGGAGCGCGATACAACCACCCAACGTGAAACCAACCAGCACCAGGTCTTTCTGCTTACCTTGAGACCACAACCACCCTCTTAACCAATCAGTATATCGTTCCACATTGGGGCAGGCCGTTCCGACCAGATGACCAGGCAACGTCGGCGCGAGGCCCCCCGGATAGTATTCGAGTTGATAGACGAACGAATCAGCGCATCCTCCGGCGCCAGGCCCATGAATGAAAACCATTTGAGTCATGTGTCACTCCTGTCAAGAACACCTCAGGTGGCGGGTTCGGACTATTGCCTCTCGCCTTAGGCCGTGTTTACTATGATTTTTTGGAGAGATAGCGCCGTTCGCAAGTCTTCACTCTTCCTCAATTGCCCGCACCATCGTCACCACACTTTTATTGACGGCGAGAAACGGCGCTTCCAACTTCTCGTTTGGGTCCGGCAGCGCTTCCACTTTCGCGTCCGTCAGGGCGAGAAAATGTTTGTCAGGATTGTTTAGGAAATCAGATAGCCGTACGCTGTACCCGCCCACGCCCGCCAGCGGCACGAACAGCGTCCCCCTGATCTTGTAGGTATCGGTCAGAATCTCCACTTCAATTCGATAGCCCTTCGCCTCCGCCATCATTCCCTTCTCGTTCAAAGTTCCAATCGTTAAAGCTGACCAACCTAATCCGGTCGTTCGCGCAGCGTGAGCGTTACGCGCACAACCGGATCAGGTCACTTACATCGGTCAAGCGGTCGAGTTCTCGCACGAGTTCGCGCACCTGCTGCGCGCGCTCACGCCCGATAACGGGCTCGGCATTCGCCATGAATTTCGCCTCGAGCGCAGCCTCGCTCATGGGATTGTCCGCGGTACCGCTTGCGTGCTCGATGAAAGCACGATGCCGCGCTTCATCCGTGATGACGACCGCCTCGGCCTGGTCATTGCCGAGCGACTCATCGATCGTCGCCTTGACCTTGTGCCGCAACGCGATCACTGCCGGATCGCTCACACGTTGATCGGTGTACTGCGGGATGCGCGCCGCGCCGTCGATCACCGCAACGGCGGCGCTGTGATAGACGCTGAACTTGGACTGAAGACCCGTCGCGGGCTCCTCGACCCCGGTGACGGAGAGTACTAGAGGATTGACGCGCAGCTTGATGGATGCGATCCGTGCGGGATCGATCTTTGCCTGAGAGCGTATCGCGATCATCGCATCGATCACCGGGTGCAGCACCACGCCACACGCGTAGGGCTTGTGGCCGTTGCGCGTGATCTCCCAGCGAGTGCCCAGCTCATCGATGAGCGCTTCGGGTGCCGCCACGTCGCTGTAGATGCGGCAGTAGCCGCGCTTGCCTTCGATGATCTCCAGCGAGCCGTCGAAGTCGCGCTCGGCGAGGAGCGCCGCCAGCACCCCGCTCGAAGCCGCCTTGCCGGCATGCAATGACTTGCACATCGTGCCGCGATTCTGTTGCATGCCCGCGGACTGGGTCGCGGCAATCGCCATCGCGTGGGCCAGCCGTTTGGCGTCGAGCCCGAGGAGCTTCCCCGCTGCGACGCCAGCCGCGATGCTGCCGAGCGTACCGGTCAGGTGCCATCCGCCTCTGTGATGTCCCGGCGCAGTCCGGCCGGTGCGCACTCCTGCTTCAAATCCAACGGCATAGGCCAGCAGAAACTCAGCGCCGCTCACGCGACCTCGTTCCGCCATCGAGAACACTGCGGCAAGCGTCGGTGAACTGGCGTGCAGCAGCGTGCCGCCCATGTGGGTATCGTCGTAGTCGAGCACATGCCCGGCCTGGCCGTTGGCGATCGGCGCATCGAGGAATCCCAGTTTCAACCCGCGCCCGAACACCGTGGCCTGCGACTTTCCACTCGTCTCCTGCAACACCGCGAGCAGGGGATCGAGCGTCGTATGCCGGCTCCCCGCCAGCGCACAGCCCAACCAGTCGAGCACGCCGCGCTTGCCTTCGTGCACCGCTTTGCTCGGCAGATCAACAGCTTGCACCGACGCCATCCGCGCACAGAATGCGCGCGTCACTTGGGAAATTTCCTGAACCGCGTCGTTCACTGTGTCACTCCCCCCCCACCGCTGGGCGGCGCACGCTTCTTTGATGACCTAGGTCCAAGGGGCAAGAACGCGAGTTCAAGAGTACAAGTGGCTGAAGTCTAAAAACAATTTAGGGTCGCGGCTTGCCCTTATAGAGATTATCGATGTAACCATGTCATCGAGATCCTTGACAATATTCTCCGGTTTGGCGCTCTTCGCTTTGCAATCTTGTTCCGACAATCGAGCCCGCACTAGGCTTGAGTATGAGTTTCGCAGTGGCGTCATCGGCTCGGGCTGAAATAACCAAAACAATTTTTCGCCGCCCGCTCTGCTATTTCAACTCCTCGCACCCTTCATTACTGAGCACAGCAGTTTTTGTACTTTTGACCGCTGCCACATGAGCAGGGCTCATTACGTCCAGGTTTATGTTCGACTCTCCGCGGCTTTATTGGATTCAATAGACGCTCCAGATCGGTGATATCCTCCGGCTTGTCCGGTTCCAGTTCGACCTTGCATTTCCAACCCTTTTCTTTAAACAGAGACGTGATCTCTTTGAATCTTTCTTCTGTTCGTACATGAACAACTGCCGGATTGTTCGCAGTACCAAGCTTCGCCCTCTTATTAAAACCGCTAGTTCTTAGCCGATTCTCGTTATCGACGATGCTTTTCATTTTGCCGATATCAGCAATTCGGTTTCCCATAGTTTCACTATTTCAAATATTGTCGAACTTAGCCACCGCAATTTGAGTGAAGATCGGGGTGCGTGCCGAGTGTCAATTTAGTCTTCTCGGCGATTCGATTGAACTCCGCGCTCCAACACGGAGAAGAAGCGGTTCCAATTGTTCAAGCCGTTCAAAGCGTTCAAACGGTTCAGGCTATTCGGTCCGTGCTCAAAAAGAGTAGGTCTTCCTCGCTCTGGACGTGTTGCTATGTTAGATCTTCGACCATGGCTCTCAACATCGTCTCACCTGAAAAACAAAAATTCCTCCTAGAGCGGATGCGGGCCCTAGGTGTCCTGGAGCAGGACATCGAGGAACACTTTGTTCGATCTTCGGGAGCCGGCGGTCAGAACGTGAACAAGGTTTCCACTTGTGTTGTGCTCCACCATCGGCCCACGGGCATTCGGGTGAAGTGTCAAAGAGAGCGCTCGCAGGCTCTCAATCGTTTTTTGGCTCGAAGAATCCTGCTGGATAAAGTCGAGGCGAAACTCCGAGGAGCCTGTACCGCGGAACAGCAAGAGATCGCCAGGATCCGCCGCCAGAAAAGAAAGCGCTCGCGACGCGCCAAGCTCAAGTTGCTCGCCGATAAGCGCCACCAGGCGGAAAAGAAATCCCTCCGAGCCGCCGTGCGCCCTGACCACGACGATTGAACTCGTTGGGGAAACGTGAGAGCAAGCGCCACAAACTAAGATTTGGTCATGGATCTTGACGTCCGACGAAATTTCCGCAAAAAACTCTCATATTTCCGGAATTCCGGAAACGCTGCCCGCGCCAATTACAGACACGCCACGAAGAGCGGATAAGACAAAATCTCTTTCGCTCGACGCATGGAAGCCTGCGACGAAATCCGCTTGGATAACCGCATTTCTCTTATCGGCTTGCCAACGACGACATTCCTTTGAACGTGAGTTTCTGCATCCCATTGCCGGTCGCCGCCACGTAGAGGTTGCCTTTCACATCGGTCGCGATCTGGTGGCCGCCTCCAGCATACCTTCGCCCTGGACGCTGCCCACAATCTCGAGCGTCTTACGATCGACAACCGAAATCTCCTTCCCGTTGCCGACGTAGAGGAACTGCTGTTCCGAGTCTGGAGACAACGCCAGATTGCGCGCAAACGGCGTGGCGGTCTTGACCACCTGCTTGACGAACTTACCGTCGTTCGTGAACATCTGGACGCGCCGGTTTTCCCGATCGGCTACGTACACCGTCCCGTCGTTGGCCACGCGGATGGCGTGGACGATGCTGAAATTCTGCGGACCCGCGGCATCAGCGAAGTTAGGTTTGGGAACATTTTCACAATGGTCGTCATCCACCGGCTGGTTGGCGAAGGTGCGCTTGAACGCGCCGGTATCCGCGTCGAAAATAATCACATGATGATTGCCGTAACCGTCGGCCACGAACGCTTCGTTGGTTTGTTGATGGACCCATACATCCGCCGCGCGGTGCACGTTCTTGGTGTCGGCATTGCCCTTGCTCTGGTTGCTGCCGCCGATTTGCAGCACGAACTTGCCGTCCTGGGTGAACTTCAGCAGTTGGTCATCGGCAACCGGCTTGAGCCCGGGAAGCTTAAGCCCGGGGCAATTGTTTCCGCCTAGCCAAACGAAACCCTTGTAGTCGATGTGGATGCCGTGCTCCCGTTCGACCCATTCAAAACCGCTGCCCGCTCCTCCCCAGGTCTTAATAAAATTGCCCGCCGGATCGAACACGATGATCGGCGGCGCAGCCAGCGCGGCCTGATCGGGCTTGAGCGTGCGCGGACGGTGCAGGACCCAGGCATTGCCCTGTGCATCAATGGCGATGCTGGACACATCTCCGAGGTTCCATTTTGCCGGTACCTTCGGCCACGAGGGATCCACCTCGAACATCGGCACGTTGCGGGCTCGCGCGTCGGAAGTTTGCGCTGCCGCCTCTGTTCTGAAGATCGATTTCTCTTCGACGCCAGCGACGAACACCAATGCCATCAGAATGGCTCGACTTAAATTCTTGCGCTTCATGGCTTCTCTCCTCTATTCCCTCGTTATCGGAATGTCCCGTGCAAACCAGAATTTAGCTTCGAGCCTAGGGTAAATTAACGACAACCGTCAAGGGAAAAACTCGAAGCGTTCAAACGTTCACGCCTTCGAGCGGATTCCCGGGACACCTTAGGGATTTTCTCTTCATTGCCGGCGTGTCGCGGCCTATCACCTTTCGCCGATGGTTGGAACTTCATGGCAGCTTGACAGCTAACTGAGTTCTCAGCTAATTTCCGCACGACTCTCGGCTGAGTTTCCTACCCACCGTCACATCTTTGATTTCACATCATGGGACCGGCCCTCCCCCGGCCGGACTTCAGTTCATTGAGGAGGCGGCCAGTTCGAGCAATCCAACGATTTGGGAATCCAATGACTCTCGACCAGACCTCGATACCGGTGTGGTCGAGTTGAGATCGCACGGGACTCGTCACTGCACTCAAGTGCGAGGCGATCTAGGCACGGGATAAAATCCAGAGTGAAAGGCTGGGTCACGATGTTAAAAGCATTGCGGTTCGCCATCCTTCTAATCCTTAGCACATGTCCAGCGACTCTCGTTGCGCAGGAGCGCTACTTGGCCAGCTATAATGGTTTTGGTGTAGGTGCGGCACCTCTATGGGCTACAAAGGACTTCGGTTTCTTTGCAAAATATGGTTTGAATCCCGATCTTGTCATGATCTCTGGCTCGGCTCCGGGAACTCAGGCCTTGCTGGGCGGAAGCACTCACTTTGCTCAGACAGACGGCACCGCGCTGATCGCGGCCATCAGTCAGGGAGCGGATCTCGTGCTCATTGCCGCCGCCGTCAATAAGTTTCCCTTTAGTCTGGTAACGCAAAAAAATATCCGCCAGCCGACGGACCTGATAGGAAAAAAGGTTGGCATCGTGGCGTTCGGCGGCGCCCACGAGCTTTCCATGGCACTGGCTCTCAAAGAGTGGAACATCCCCAGGCAATCCGTAACTTTGCTCGCCGGGGGTCCGTCAACCAATCGGCTTATCGCTCTCTCCAAGGGGGCCCTTGACGCAACTCTCCTCGCCCCCCCTGATACCGGCGAGGCTTCCCGCATGGGGATGCACATCTTCTCCAACCTGAGCGACCTCAAAACGGCAGCCTTCCCGATCAATGTCATTGCCACCCGGCGCTCCTTCCTGGAAAAGAACCGTGAAGTGGTCAAGCGCTTCTTGCAGGCATACAGCGAGGGCCTCTACCAGTTCATCACGAATAAAGAGAAAGCCCTGGCGATTTCCAATCAAAGGCTGAAGCTGAAAAATTCTGCGCTCGTCGAGGAAGCCTATCAGTTTTATGGGCCGATCTTTTCCTTCCCGCCGCGCGTATCCTACGACGGTTTGCGCGTCGTCTTGGAATCGTTGGCGCAGCGAACCTCCGGATCCAAGTTTGAGACGAACGTGGACAAGTATGTCGACGAACGGCTGCTCGACGAGTTGGAACGAGAGGGAGTATTCAAAAATATCAACGGAAAAGGCTAAGAGAGCTTTCGGGCTAGCTTCATCCCTCATCCTTCCTCCTTAGCGGGATGATTATGACTCCGGTCGAGCCAAGGAAACGGAATATTGCTTTTCTTGTCAAAGAACGGGCGGCAAATTTCCCAAGTCAGACACCAGCACTTGTTCTTTCCTTGACGGAGAAAATCCTTTGCGATAATCCGAGGCCGTTTCACTCGATCTGTTTGACCGAGAAGGGAACTGATAACATGAAAAGGATCACAAACCTGACAGGATTGGCTCTCGCGGCATTTCTGCTTTTCTGGGTAGGGGCGGCGATGTCGCAGACCGTCAACCTCGCGATTGCCAGCAAGAGCTTTCAGCATTTGATTTATCCCATCGCTTTGGACATGGGCTACATGAAGGAAGAGGGAATCGACCTCAAGATCACTTTCATCGAGCCGACTCCGAGCATCCAGGCATTGATGGCGGGAAGCGTTGACTTTACCGTCGCTGGCACCAGCGCGCTGGTCGTGCTGGCCAGGAGCAGTGCTCCCTTAAAGGTGGCGCTGGCAGTAAACAACCGGGTGCACCAGTGGCTGTTGACCAAGCCCAATATCACGAGCCCGAAAGAGCTGAAGGGAAAGAAAATCGCGACCACGGGTATAGCCGCCGTCGCAACCTTTATGCTCAAACAAATACTCACCAAGTACGGGCTCGATGGCAACAAGGATGTGGTCTACATCGATCCAGGACTGGGAAACCAGCTAACGGCACTGATGTCGGGAGTGACGGACGCTGCCGTCGTCGGCCCGGAGCTGCGTTACATCGGCTTGGATAACGGCATGAAGGAACTTTTTTATTACGGCAACGAAGTAAAAAATTCCTGGGGAACGCTTGCGACTTCCGACCGGCTAATCAAGGAGCAGCCCAAGATGGTCGCCGCGTTCATCAAGGCCGCTCTCAAGGCGCTGCGTCGCATGCGCCAGGATCGCGAGGGAACCATCGCCGCCATGACGAAATTCTCCGGCGTCGATCGATCTCAGGCCGCGCGCGTTTATGACGACCTTATCAACACCTTCACGCTTAATGGGACTGTCGATGAAGAAACTCAAAGAAACGACCTCGTGATCATCCGTCAAGTAGCGAGCGTCACGGACGTCATCCCCAACGCTCGCGCCTATGACTTCAGTTTCGCTATGGATGCCGACCAGCAACTCAATCGTGTGGGCTGGAAGCCGTGAAAACCCGGCAGATTGATGACACGATGGAAGATTGTCGTGATTGTTATGACCCTTTTGCTTGTCTGACCGTTTTGCTGAGGCTGAAATAGCGTCGGCCAGGTTAGCCACCCCGAAGGTAGCCTGCTCAGTCTGACCCGCAGCCGACCTGCGCATGTGATGAAACCGTTCATGACCATCCTAGTTTATTTCTTTGTTCTTGCACTTCCCTTGCCGATCATGGCTGCGTCCGACGGCCGTGAAGAATGGGAGAAAGCGCTGCGCGCGGGAAAACAAGAAGGTAGAGTTGTCCTTTACACCTTTCCCGGTCAAGAGCCTGTATTCCAAGAGTTCCAGAAAACTTTTCCCGACATCAAGCTGGTCGAAGTAAGCGTACGCGGATCGGAACGCGTGACAAGAATCGTATCTGAGAGGCGCGCCGGAAAGTACTTGGCGGATATCCTCATCGGCGGAGTCGGCTCTGCCCAGTCCGGGCTTCTCAAAACCGGCCTGCTCGATCCCATCAAGCCCGCGCTTATTCTCCCCGAAGTCTTAGACGAGTCGAAGTGGTGGCAGGGAAAGCATGTCTACGGCGATGACGAAAATAAATACATCTTCTCTTTTGCCGGCGCGCCGCTTTATTATTTCCACTATAACACCACGCTGGTAAACCCTCAGGAGTTCAAATCCTACTGGGATCTTCTCAATCCCAAGTGGAAGGGAAAGATTGTCGTTGCCGAGCCCATGACCGGTGGAACGCAGGAGCCCTTGGTTTTCATGTATCACAGCAAGGAACTGGGCCCTGAGTTTTTGCGACGCTTTCTAACCGAAATGGATCTCGGCGTGAGCCGGGATATCCGGCAACTTCTGGACTGGGTAGCACAAAGCAAGTACGCCATGTCGGCCTTGCAAAACGCCGATCGAATACGGCTTTGGGATGCGAAAAAGCAAGGCCTGCCAATAAACGCTTTCGAAACCGACAAATTCAAGGAGGGAGGTCTGGTAGGGTCGGGCGGCGGCAACATCGCTCTGATCGATCGAGCGCCTCACCCCAATGCCGCGAAGGTCTTTATCAATTGGTTCCTCTCGCGGGAAGGCCAAATCGCTTACCAAAAACTTGTTCAGGGCGGAAGAAACTCGCTTAGGATCGACATTCCGAAAGATGATCTCCCGTCCCATGCTCGCATCAAACCGGGCGCCAAGTATACGCTCATCGATGACATCGGCTATAGCGATCTCGAATCTGTCCAGCGATTTGTAACCGAGATCAGGAAGAAAAAGTGATTCGATGAAGATCCCGGTCGCGTGTCTGATCGTTAAGTTCCTTAAAGAGGCCGGCGTCCCATATCTCTTTGGCCTCTCCGGCCATTCGATTTTTCCAATCACCGACGCTCTCTATTCCGAGCCCAATCTCCGCTTCATACCGGTCATGCACGAGCTTTCCGCCGCTTACATGACTGCGGCCTACGCCAAGGGCACGAGGACGCTGGGTGTCTGCACGGCCTCTGCCGGCGCCGGGGTGACCAACCTTCTGACGGGCATCGCCTACGCGCACAAGGAATCGATTCCTGTGATTGTTCTTGCAGCGGATGTGTCACGCCGTCATGCGGGAAAAGGCGCGTCCTCTTGGCACGAGATACCGCAGCGGGAGATGTTCGAGCCGATAACCAAAACGAGCTTCACCCTTGAAAACGCAGAGCAGGCCGTCGACATTTTGCGGCACGCACTAAACGAAGCGACAACGGGAAGAAAAGGGCCGGTTTATATCGGCATCCCGCGTGATATTCAGGAGCAGGAAGTCGAGGCTCCCGGCTCAGGTTGGCTGGACACGGTTAGGTCGATCGTTGAACCTGATGAAGGCGCTTTGGACCAAGCAGCCGAAGAGCTGCAAACGGCATCCGCGCCGATCATTATTGCCGGCGGAGGTGTCTACTGGTCGAGGGCGGAAGAGGAGCTGCGCGAGCTGGCCGAGCTTCTTTCAATACCGTTTGGCACTTCACCTTCGCACAAGGGTTTAATCTCCGAGGATCATCCACTGTCTCTCGGCGTACTGGGCTTCGGTGCGTTTCCCTTCGCCAACCCGTTCTGTCTCGAGTCCGATCTGATCCTTGCCGTCGGTTTAACCTTCAGCGAGGGACTTACGCTCGGCTATGGGGACAAGGTAATTCCGGCAGGAGCCAGGATCATTCAAGTCAACTCAGATCCGCGCGAGCTTGGCAAGATCTACCCGGCCCATCTGCCGATCCTTGGTGACGCGAAAGC
>Ga0137403_10002651_pt1 | contig 21759 bp, 15 predicted proteins | sample CZOMad2_1_16fung_FD_122057 | JGI IMG/M metagenome (GOLD analysis project Ga0137403, IMG submission 122057) | Vadose zone soil fungal communities from Angelo Coast Range Reserve, California, USA - CZOMad2_1_16fungal (Hybrid Assembly) | ecosystem: Environmental > Terrestrial > Soil > Vadose zone...
ATGTTCAAGTTTACAAATTACGTGATGATGTTTGCGCCGATTGGGGTCGGCGCAGCGATGGCGCACACGATCGGCACACAGGGTCCGGCAGTGCTGATGAATCTCGGCAAATTGATCGGCTCGCTTTATCTGGCTCTGGTGATTTTTATTTTGTTGATCTTTGGACTGGTGATTTGGATCGCGCGAATTCCGTTGCGGCAATTTATCAGGGCGGTGCGCGAGCCTGCGGCGCTTGCATTCGCGACCACAAGCAGCGAATCGGCGTTGCCCAAAGCAATGGAATCGATGGAGCGCTTCGGCGTGCCGCCCCACATCGTCGGCTTCGTGATGCCGACCGGCTATTCGTTCAACCTCACAGGATCAACATTATATCTGGCAATGGCCTCGGTGTTCGTAGCGCAGGCGGCCGAGACGACAATGGGATGGCACATGCCGTTAGGCCAACAGATCACGATGATGTTGACGCTGATGTTGACTTCCAAGGGCGTGGCCGGCGTGCCGCGGTCATCGCTTGTCATTTTGCTGGGCGCATTGAATTCGTTTGTGCCATCAGGCCTGGGGCCGATCGGCGTGGCGATAATTTTCGGTGTGGATGAACTGATGGACATGGGCCGCACCTGCGTGAATGTGATTGGCAATTGTCTGGCAACGGCAGTCGTCGCGCGATGGGAAGGCGAATTCGATGACGCTCGCGCGCATGTGTTTGGCACGCCAGCCGAAGCCGAACTCGATTTGAAGGCTGGCGATGTCGCCTTCGCCGATGCAGTCACCCAGGGAGACTGAGGCGCACAGCGATAGACAGTCGTTTTCGCCAGCTGGCGCCGGTCGGCTGAAATCATTTCGGTTCCGTTGCGGTCTTAAAATTGAATGTTTCTGCCAAGTACGGGTTGACACAGAAGCGGCATTCTCGACAGTCGTGGACTTTTACTCACCACAAACCTATGAAAAAAATCCTCGCAACATTACTCATATTCTCTTCGATTGGCTTAGGTGTTATTGCATTTGGCGTGGGTGGCTCGCCTCGACCGAACGCAAGCGCTGACGCCTTCACCGTCCGTCAGGACGTCGACAATTCGAGCGCGATCGTCCAACTTAAAGGTAATCCAATAACCACCTATTCCGCCACCAAACCAGCGGCGGGCAGGAAACTCGATTTCAAGAGCTACGCCGTCAGATCGTATCGCGCCCAGTTGGCTGCTGGACGGAACGAGTTCAAGCGATGGCTGCGAACAAATGCGCCAAGAGCAAGGGTCACCAGCGAGTACGATGTTTCGCTTAACGCGGTGGCTGTAAAACTGAACGGCACCCCGCTGGAGACAATTGCAGTCGCGCCGATGGTGCAAAGCGTCCAGTACAATGCGCTTTACCATCCTAACCTGAGCGAGAGCTACAAGATCATAAATGCATTAGGTGCTTGGGGCGGTCAGGCCGGCAGAGCCACCGCCGGAGCCGGCATTAAGATTGGCGACATCGATACCGGTATCGACAACTTGCATCCCTTCTTCAATCCAGCCGGCTTCAGCTATCCTCCGGGATTTCCCAAGTGCGATGCAGCAGACAGCACTTCGCATACCCCAGACCAAGACTGCGAATACGTCTCGCCAAAAGTTATTGTAGCAAAGGTTTTCTACAATAAGAACAACCAGCACAACTTCGACGCACAGGCCATTCAGGACCACGGAACGCACACCGCCGGCATCGCCGCCGGAATTTATGATCCGACCCTGAATGCGGTCGTGAACGGCGTTAGCATCGACGATATGTCCGGAATCGCGCCCGGTGCCTGGTTGGGCAATTACAACGTATTCCCTGGCGATGTTACCGATGCTCGCAGCGAAGACATCCTCAACGCAGTTGACGCGGCTATCGCCGACGGAATGGACGTTCTCAATCTGTCGCTTGGCGGAGGGTACCACGGCAATAATGACCTGCTGGCAATCGGGCTCGACAATGCTGTTGAGGCGGGCCTCAGCGTGGCTGTGGCGGCCGGTAACAGCGGCCCTGGGCAGGGCACTGTAGAGTCGCCCGGTCGCGCGCGTAAAGTCATCACAGTCGCCGCGAGTACAAACAAGCATTTCGTGGGTCAGCCGTTTACGTACCCGATGGGCGGCGGAACGACGGTCGGCGCGGCTGTGGGCGATTTTCCACCGTTACCTACAAGCTCGTTCGGACTTTTCTTTAACTCCCAGCTTACGGCCTGCACCAGCGTCGATCCGGGCGCTTCCGGGAATGTTGTAGTTGTCAACCGCGGCGGTTGCACGTTTAGCACGAAAGTGCGCAACGCGATCGCGGCCGGAGCTATAGGAGTAGTGGTGCTCAACAATGTCGCAGGTGACCCGACCGCCATGGCCAAGGACGGCGGTGGTGGCGATAACCTGCCGGCTGTCATGCTCGGTAAGAACGAAGGGGCAGCGCTGCGGGCTGCCAATCCACCCGACGCGTCAGCGGTCGCGACGTTCCAGGAGTTCGTCACTCCTAACCAGGATATCCTCGCTGGCTTCAGTAGCCAGGGCCCAACGGCGGTCGATTTGGCGGTCAAACCTGACGTGACCTCGGTCGGTGTGAACGTACTCAGCTCTATCACGTGCGTGGGTAAGCCTGCTGGCTGCCCGGGCGATGGTAGCGGATGGGCCTTCTTCAGCGGAACATCGATGTCGACGCCGCACATTGCCGGGTCGGCGGCTGTGCTCAAGAACCTGCATTCGTCATGGACGCCGGCACAGATTAAGTCTGCGCTCGTCAATCGCGCTGACTTGGTAATCAAAGATGCCATAACCGCCTTGCACGATGTCGGTCCGACAGCACAGGGCGCAGGGCGCGAGAATCTCTCCGTAGCTGCAGCCGGGACAACATGGATGGATCCCGTGTCGGCGAGCTTCGGCAAAGTGACCATTGGGCATCCCACGTCGTTGACGATCACCTTGTCCAACCCCAGTGCCACCGATGAGACGTTCACGATCTCGACGACGAAGTTTACCCCGAGCACGTTCGGAAACACTGTCCCTCTGATCTACAACGCCGGAACGCTCAGCGCCGGTGATGATCGGATCACAGTCCCACCCAGCGTGACTGTGCCGGCTAACGGTTCTACTACCCTGACAGTGGCGGTCAGTTCAGCTCACGGTGATGTGGTCCAAGGTTGGGTTAACCTCGACGGCCCCGGCTCTAACGACCTGCATTTCGCATATTACGCTACAGTGGGTCGGTAAGTCGCTGATGACGTAAATACGTCGAATCACAAAATCGTTTCTACAAGGCAGGGACGCGGGAACCCGCGTCCCTGCTTTTTGTACGCGTGAAGCTGACTGCAAACGGCGGGCTGTGCGACCCGCGAACGTCGCGGCCTGACGTTGCTGTCACCGGAGCATCGACAAACCTGAACCGTTCCAGCTAAGATGTGGTCGTCATGCCAGCTTTGCACACGTTCGCCATAGCAACGTATCTGATGCAGATTCTGGTCGCTGCTTTTCTTGCCATCCTTTTTCTTCAATCAGGAATCGACAAAATCGTCGATCGCCGCGGAAACCTCGAATGGCTAAAAGGACATTTTGCAAAGAGTGCGTTAGCAGGAGTCGTTCCCGCAATGCTGACAACTATCACAATCCTTGAGCTCGCGGCCGGTATTCTGAGTGCGATAGGTTGCATTTTTGTACTTCTTTCGCGCGATTCAACAGTTGCGTTCTACGGCGCGATCATTTCCGCGATTGCAATCATCTCGCTATTCTTTGGCCAGCGCATGGCCAAAGATTATGCCGGAGCAGCGGTACTTGTTCCGTACTTTCTAATCACGTTGGTTGCAATTTACCTGCTCGGATAGCTTTGATTGATGCGCCGCGAGAGTTAAGATTTCTCAGGTTAATGAGGCAGTTCCTGTGCACGAAAGCCGATATCCTGCTTTCCAGCAATTTCCGCCGCCGAAAACGCGCTGTCTGCCTTGCTGTACAGTTGGCGACGTTTCGTCAGACCATGTGTTCTTAGGCTATGTCTGAAGCACTTATCAACAAAACAACTGTTGCCAATTCATCGGGCAATCGCGCCGCCTTGAGGCAATCGCGATACGTGGCTACCGCGGCCGAGGCGATGAAGAACTATGCGAGAAACACTGCAAGAACTTGGTATGAGGACGGTGTTGACCCGAAGGATCCGACTGGCAAATACGCGTTTCAGCGACTGCGTGAGGCCTGTTTCACTCCTCAACTCGATCCCAAGTTCAAATTTCGGCAAGGCGATAAATTTTACGCTATCGGCTCGTGTTTTGCACGCGGCCTCGAAAACGCCCTGGCAGGACACAAGATTGCCGTTGAAAGCGCAGCTCCTGAATTTGCCAGGCTTCAACCGGCCAGACCAGGTATGTCCCCGCTTGGATTTACAAACAAGTACAACACGTATTCGATATTGAACGAACTCCGCTGGGCGCTTGATCCCGATGCAGCATTTCCTCCGGACTCAATGGTTCAACTGACAAAGACAACTTGGTACGATCCACACACAAACCCGACGTTAAACTTCGTCGGCCTGAAAGGAACTCTCGAGCGCCGCGCGCTGATACAAGCGGTTACGAAACGCATCCAGAATTGTCGCGCGGTGATCGTTACCCTTGGGCTTGCCGAAGCGTGGCGTGACGTCCGCGCCAATTTGTTCGTCAATTGCACGCCCCTTGACGTGGCGTATGCATTGGATCCGATTGCGGCGCCGCCTCTTTTTGCAGGTCAGCCCAGCCGATACGAATTTCACCTCATGAGCTTCGCTGAAAATTGGGCTAATCTGGAAGCGATACACGCGTTACTGTCGCGGTATGGACATCCTGACTTTCACGTTGTGGTCACAGTTTCACCCGTGCCTTTGATGAACACCTTTTCAACTATGGATATTGTGGTAGCCAATGCCTGGGCCAAGTCGCTTTTAAGAGCAGTCGCCCAGGAGTGGGCTGCCGCGCATTCTAACGTGGATTACTTTCCAAGTTATGAAATTGTGCAAAACTCCGATCGCACAGCGATGTGGGAACGCGATCTGAGACATGTCACGGGCGCCGGAGTGCAGCACATCATGCAATTGTTCCTGCGTAACTATCTCAAGTAAGATCGGTGATATTCGATTCCCGGAACAGTTTGCAGAGCTTTGAACGGAATTCCTTGGCACATACAATTCTGCGCAGGTAACGGCCACCGAGTGTGAAATTCCGGGTACGTTGCACTGTGTCTCGTTCTGATCTCCGATAAGCACGCGGCGGCTCAAAGATGGACCGAACAATCGTCACGACATCGATTTCGCCGACAAAATTTGCATCAACACAGTTCTGGGGTGGGATATTGCTTCTGCTCGTAGCGCTAACGTTCTATTATTTCGCGGTTCTTAGGATCGATTACAGCAAGACAATGCTCCTCGACCTCGCTCCACATCCCGATGCGACGGAGTACTTCGCTCAGGCGCAAGGACTGCGCATGGATGGCTGGCCTTCCATACAAATTGGATACGAGAAACTGCCATCAAGGTATCCTTTTGGTTATCCGGCGCTGATGCTTCCCTGGTTGAAGGTCCTGCCGGAAGCCGATGCCGTGCTGGCACCGTTTCGCACGAGTCAAACAATGGGGCTGCTCCTGCTTTTGGCGGTGTTTGCTTTTTACGCGTATCTCGCAATGCCGCTAACGGCAGGTTTTGCGGTGCTGTTACTGGCGACGCTACCCGGTTTCTTCACCTTCTGTCGTTCCTCACTGAGCGAAGTGAGTGCCTCGCTGCCAATCGTACTGGCATTCATGTTTGCCTACCTTGGCATCAAGGAAGAACGCCGCTGGAAAATTTATTTATCGGCGATTCTTCTCGGCCTTTCCCTTAATATTCGAATTCAGTCGGTCTTGCTCGCGCCCTTGTTGCTAGCCATGGCTCTCTTCCCAGTAGGAGGAAATAGACTTCGCTGGTTTCTCCATTGCACTGCGGTGCTGGTCGTTTTCGCACTGGTTGCGAGCCCGGTGCTGGTGATGAATACAATCCAGTTTCATTCGCCGTTTAATACCGGCTACGACTTCTGGGCCTCATACTCGAGCGTGAATCGCCTCCTCTTTTCCCGTGACTATATTCCAGTCAATTCCGCCGCGCTGTGGAAGGAGTTCACTCTCCAACCTTTTGGATATCACCCGGCTGATGTTTTCGGCACCGGCACCTCCTTTGTCCCTGCATTTATACTTCTAGCTGCCGCAGGATTATTCTTTATTCGGGTCGATCGGTTCGCCGTCTGCGGCTTTCTAGCCAGCTTAAACTTTCTAGCAGTAATCCTAAGTCATCATTACCGACTTGTGGACGCAAGATTCTACCTGCCGCTTTTCATCCTTCTAGTTGCGGTGGCTGTCCTGCCCGTCACGTGGGCCGCAAAGAATATTCTTTCCGGAAAACGGATCGTCCCCGCCCTAATAGTACTTGTATTATTTGCCGGAGCTTGTCTCGGTTACCCTTCCCGCTCCGGTTATAACACACGGGATATCGACCGATCACAAGCGTGGGACGCTCTCCATTTTGTAACTCCACCGTCTCAATCGATTGAGTTCGTCGCTCAAAAGGATTTTGCCAGACGACTAGGTCGCCAACCTGGAATCGTTCTTAGTGATATTGATCCTGTTTACTTGAACGCTCTTTTGCCGCGTTCATTCGTCGCGGCCCCGATCGATGGAAAGCATCACTACAAGTGGAGCTATCTTTGGCGTTATGATCGACCGCAGGCCCTGGCTTTGGTCGAACGCGGTTTGGAACAGTCACTTCCAGTTTATGCCTTGTTTGTCTCCCAGGACCAGATGACTGCGCAGCAGTCGCGCCTGCCGAATGTTCCTGGCTACGAATGGCGAATTTTAAACGACTCCAACGACAAGGTGGCAATCCTAAAGCTTACTGCCATCGGGCCAGATCAAGCGACACCACCACCGGAATGACGCGCTTTATAGCTCCTTTTCGATAAACGGCGACCGGACGTCGATTCATGCACAAAGCTCTTCGAGTCGCCTTATTCTCAGGCCTGCTTTTGCTGGCAGGCTATCTCCGAGCGGTGGGATTGACCTGGGGTCTCGACAGTGGCTACGGCCACGATCTACAATTTCAGCCCGACGAGTTTGTAAGCCTTCAGGGCGTACTCGAGCTAGATTTATTGGCAGGCCGTATTACGGCTCCGGGCTCATACTTTGAGGGAACGTTCAACTATTACTTGTGGGCCGTTCCACAAGCAGTGCTTAAGCTCGCCGCTAATAAGCGTACCTCTTTTGGCAGTCCAATGAGCACCACAGAGTATTCTAATCTTTTGCATGTCTGTCGAAGCATGTCCGTCGTGTTCGACCTCTGCACCCTTGTCATCGTGTTTCTTGCGATTAGAGAAGCAACTCAGAAGTTCTATGCATCTTTTGTGGGTGCACTTTGTTATGCAGTCATCCCAATGCAGGTGATTTATGCGCACTTTATGAGGCCTCACGTTTTGAGCAATTTATTGTGCGCCTTGGTTATTTGGTTGTCATTAAAGCTTAGGAATTCCCAACGCTGGCACCTGCTTTTTCTCGTCGGGCTACTTTCTGGTTTGGGAGCAGCGACTCGGTACCCGGTTGGGTTGATTCTGGTGATTCCATGCCTATACCTGCTATTTGGTGGCGATGGCTTACCGAATCGGAAGATCCAATTTGTAGAGCGCGTCAAAAACTTCGCTACACGGCAGATTTGGTTGGTTTGTTTAGGATTTGGCATTGGGCTGTTTCTGGGCCATCCAATGCTGTTCTTAGATCCATCGAGCGTAACAAGAGCAATCACCGGCCAAACGCTAAGATATGCATCGTTACACGAGTTCAGCAGAGGTCAGTTGATTAATCTATCTGTTCCCTGGAGGTATGTCACATACGTGATTCCGTTCGCGATGTATCCCATACTGTGGTTGGTTCCTTACTGCGCAATTTTGTATGTTGTTTTCAGGCGAAGCCTTTACAGCCTGTCCGTTCCGATACTGATCTTTTCGCTTCTGTATCTGTACTTCATGGGAAAAGGCTACCTTGGGCCATATTTCGGTCGGATAACCATGCTTTTGTTTCCAGGATTTTGCGTGCTCATTGGCATAGTTTTGGGCAACCTACAATTGGAGCTAAGAGAGAAGCGAACGCTGGCCGTTGTCTCAACCATCACGCTGCTGCTTGTGGTTGGGCCGTCGCTTCTTTTTGATGTCGCGTACGGTCGCGCCTTGGAGCAAAAGGATGCTCGCCAGGTTGTTCGAGAAGATCTCCAAAAATTGATTGGCCAAGCGCCAACGACCATTGGCGTCTGGCGTTTGCCATCTTATTTTTACACCGTAATGCCCGCCGCGAAGCCATTGAACAGCGAAAGAGTGGCAGTTCAGTTGCAGGATCCCGGACGAGACGCTGACTTCTTTCTGGTCGGCTTCCCAAGTCAAATCACTCCGGCAAAAGTTGACGCAACTATCAGGCAAGTTGAGGCGCAGGGAAAATTTAAGTACGAAAAAAGCTATCGCGTTCCCGTAAAGATTTTTGGACACGAGTTTGGACTCACGCACTTTCCTCTAGACATTACCTATCCCTTTCCAACGATTTTGCTTTTTGTGCGCAAAACTCCAGCATGAGTTGAGCATTAGCTGATTGGAACGTCGGAATCACGTCGACGACAAAACTCAATGCAAAAGAGTCAACAGACCCTGCTGGCTTCCGAGGGGCTCGAATCCCAGGCTGGTGATGTTCTACTGCTGCCGATAGCGCTACTCGCATTTTGGACCCTCGCGTATGACTTTGTTCTTGTCGTCCGATGGCCAGCGGAAACGATTACGTGGTTCTTCTTGGTCATTGTTGTTTCTGGCTTCTTGTTGCTGCGGCGTCTGTGGAAACAAACAAACGCAATCCCTGGCAAATACTATCGGTTTCACGTGTCTCACGTCCTTTTACTGGTCCTGGGCATAGCCTATGCATCTACGCCTCTCTTCGTACGCCGACCGAATCAAGATGACGTGTTCTATTTTCATAGAGCTCTCTATCAACTCTCGGCCCTTAACCAGCCCATCTTTCTGCGTCAGACGGGTGTGGATATGGACGCCGCGGCATTATCACCAGTTCATTTAGCAAGCAGCTATGAGATGCTCATGGCTTTTTTGGGTCATTATCTTCGAATCGATCCTCTATACTTTTACCAGGTGATCGGCCATATAGCTGCTGCGTTTTCTCTCCCCTTTGTTCTTTATTGGTGCGCTCGAAGATTCGGATTGGATCGCTGGGCGGCAGCGATCGGGGCGTTACTCGGCATAGCATTTCTGCTTGTCGCCGACCCGTCGCCGCTCGGAGCGTTGCTTGGAGTGGAGTTTCCGCGTATCGCTAACCAGCCGCTGAGCTCAATCAACACCGCCGGCCTGTTCGGGTTTGCGACCGTTGCCGGCTATTTCTGGCAAGGCAAGCCGATTCTCTGGATTTTGCTTCTACCGATCGGGCTTTCGCTCAGCTATCGTTACCTCACGCGAGGCAATCACAGTGATGTGGCATGGCTCACGTTGTTGGGCGTGGCCGGCGTGGGTTTAAGCAACTCGGCCCTTTACTTGATCCCAGCGGTTATTGGCTGCTCATGGGTAGCCTTTTTCGCGCTCGAGCTCATTCAACGAAAAAAACAACTAGAACTTTGGGCACAAATTCATCGCGGCCTGTTCTTAATAATTCCGATGATCTATCCGATCGGGATATTGGCCTTGCTGGCTTTAAACATAATTCCGAAGCCAATCGACACCCGGGCGTTTGGACCAGAATACATCCCGTGGCGCGAAGCTGTGGATTTCGTGATGGGCGGGCCTGCTGAGCACTGGCGCGATGCTATTTTGATGATTACGGTGCCTTTGCTAATCGTCAGAGGAAAGAATGGGTTTTTCCTGTTCCTTTATCTGTGTGCTGTGTGGCTTCTTTGCTTGAATCCATTATTGGCGCATTTGTGGATGAAGAACATCCTCGCTTCCTGTTACTTTCGGCTTGTCTATCTTCTGCAAATACCGTTGCTATGTGCCATGTTGGCAGCTGCGGGTTCCCGGCTAGCGCAGCCAGGCAGCTTTGTGAAAGACCGATTAGCAACCCTACTAGCGCTTTTTGCGGTTCTTGTGAGTTTCCTTTGCGCCAATCGCGGACTTTCAATCGTGCCGCGAGATTCAAAGCTAGGCATCGGGTGGAAGTCCCCGAGTGAATTCCAGCTGCTTCCGGCAAACCTTGATTTTGCTAAAGCTGCTGGCAGATACATCGCCCATGCCAAGCTACTCGCACCAAACTGGACCGCCAGTGCTGAGTTACCTCTTCTGTTCCCGGAAATGAAAATTGTGGCTCCCAGGGTCGTTACACATTACTTCGCCAATGCCGGAAATGCGGACGAAGGCATTCTCCGCCGCCAGGCACAGGCTTTTGTCGAGGGCGACAAATCCGGAAACCCCCAACGGCTTCGATCCTTGGAACCGAAATTTCGAAAGGTAATAGAAACCGGCCGGGCAAATGCCGTCGCCACTCCCGAATCTGAAAGCGATCGAGTGCTGGCGACGCTCAAGTCGATTGAGCCCGGCTGGCATCGCGTCCTGGAAGCTGGCGGGCTGGTTTTGATGTTGCCAGGTAATGCCGAACCAGAGGCCAGAATCAGATTGAATACGATGGCGTGGGTCAGTAACCACTAAGATGTTGCCTCGATAATACTAACAAATTCATATACCATTCCGGACGCTCGCTTGCTGACTCGAAGCAGAAGGGTGCGAGCCCATGTTTATGGGCGATGGCGGCAATTACTTTTCGCATTCGAGAACGACCGTAACATAAGGGATACGCATCGGCTTCATGTCTACGAACGAAGTTACGTTTTGGAATACATGCTCGGCCAAATGACGGTACGCTTGCTCTGTCCGAACATTCTGCCCTCGGTCCTTTGACATAATGTATCTGGAAAGGCGTCCCTGGTTTGGGACCCAGCAAGCATCCAGGGAAACAAATCGGCCCCCTTTTTTTAAGGCGTGATAGGCAAAGCGCAAGCAATGCGCAGCCTCCTCATCGTCCAAGTGATGTAAAATTCCGAGTGCTGTGACGATATCGGCGTCACGAAATCGCAGATCGTCCCAAACCGCCTTCGTGTCGCCTGCAACAAAGATCCCCTTGCCACGATACTTCCGTTTGGCTGAGACAATATAGGCTTCACTGACGTCGAACCCAAGGTACTCCACTGCCGGGAGCCACGGCATTATCTGCGCCGGGCCACACCCAATATCAATGACTTTATCGCCAGCTTTGGCTCGGACGTGGCGTTTAATGAGCCTGCGACGCAGCGCGTTACCCCCGATGCAGTCCTGAACCAGATTGTAAAGAAACGGTACCTTTAACAAATCCAGTAATTTAAAGTCAGTTTGCAATGATGAACTCCTGTTAAAGGTGATCGAGCCGCACCGATATGAGGTATTACAAAGCGGGACCACTCGCCCTACTCATCGCTTCGACACCCGACAGCTAGCAAAGAAGTGCCGACTGGCATCGGAAACGGCATGCTTGTTTCCACCCGTTGGACCGCGCGCAAAACACGCCGCGCCATCGCATTTGGCTGTGCAAAGCCCGTACGAATCACACGGTCACGTGAGATAAAGCGAAGGACAGCCTTTCGCGCAAAAAGAATAGGCACCAGCGAAAATCCCCAATGAACGATACTAAGCCGTCTTACGCCTGTCCGTCGGAAGAGCGATTCGATTTGAGCTATATCGTACCGACGCTTATGCCCAGCTACCTGGTCGTATTTTCCGTAGAAAACCATATGAGCGGGGACATTGATTGCCACGAGGCCGTTGGGTTTCAAATGTGCGAGCGCTGCTTTTAGAAATGCCACGTCGTCGTCGAGATGCTCTATCACGTCCATTAGGAGAATGAGATCGTACGCTTGCAACATCGCAGGGTTTTTGTCGAAAATATCATAGACAAAAAGTCTTCCCCTTCCGTTTTTCGCCAACTGCAGTGCGCGCCGGTTCAGGTCGCAGCCGTCCACAGAGATGTCTAAATCGCGTTCAGCCAGTTGTCGCACCACGCCGTGGCCACAGCCGATGTCTAACGCAGCCCGAATCGGTCGATTTGCGCGCTTAAGTTGCTGAAGTAGCACCTGATGTCGCCATTGCATCCAGAAATGATCCGCCGTTGCATAATCGAACCATTCATCCGCCATGGAGACACGCGTAGCGGGTGAGAGAAACTCGATCTCGCTCATCGGTCGCTTTCGGGCTTTTCCAAATTGATAGTGCGCTCGACGACGAAGGATGGACGCGCCTTCACTTCCAGGAACATCTGGCCAATGTACTCGCCCAGAATCCCGAGATAAAGGAAGACAACGCCTTGGGAAAAGAGAAGAACTATCACAAGAGTCGTAAAGCCCGGCGCTTCGATGTGCACACTTGTGAAAACGGCGACGCCGGCATAGATCAAGGCGGCCGTCATCGCAAGAAAACAGAGTAACGCGCCGCACATAAGTCCCACGCGTAGCGGTTTGATCGAGAAAGAGGTGAGTCCCGATGTTGCCAACTTCACCAGTGTTCTCGAGGAATACTGCGGGGCACCAGCCGCGCGCGCTGGGCGCGCAATAGGTATCGCTTTGCTGCGTAGCCCCAGCCAGGCGCGCAAGCCCCGGACGAAGCGTAGTCTTTCCGGTAGGCCTAAGAGCAACTCCACACCTCGGCGACTGATCACGCAAAAGTCGCCGCTGTCCAAATCTACCGGGGTGTCAGCTAAGAATGCGAAAAGCCGGTAAAAAAGATAATAGAAAAATCGTTTTACCCTACCCTCGTTACGGCGGGTGCGAACGGCATACACAACGTCCACAGGCTCCGCCCGCAACAGACGATACATCTCTAAAAGCACTTCCGGTTCATCCTGCAGATCGGCATCCATGATTCCGACATAGTCGCCTGACGCCAAGGACAATCCCGCAGAGATCGCATACTGATGTCCGAAGTTGCGGGTCAGGATGATCAGTTTCACGCACGAGTCGGCTTTTGCCCACGCTTCGATAAACTGGGCACTGCCATCGGTCGATCCATCACTGACAAAAAGTAATTCCCATCTCGACGGTCGATCAGCGAGTTTTTCCAACCGTTCTCGCAACAACGGCAAAACCTTCGCCTCGTTTAAAAAAGGGATGACTATGCTGAGTTCGGGCTGCTTCATGGCGCTGTATTGCGAGTCATCCGATCAAATAACTTTTGTGCCGATTACAAATTGTATCTTTCGTGGAACACCGTTGCAAACAATCCCGCATTCTGGAGAATTCGAGGGTGAATCCGATTCTGATTTCCAAGGGGTCCGCCGACTCGCATGCCGGTGACGTTCTGCTACTGCCGATTGCCGGACTCGCATTTTGGACACTCGCCTACCAACTCGTACTCATCGTCAGGTGGCCGGCGAACACGATCACGTGGTGCTTCTTAGCTATCGCCATTGCCGGTTACTTTTTGCTGTTACGCCTGTGGAAGAACACGAATGCAATTCCTGGCAAAGGATACCAGTTTCATCCGTCTCACATCTTTCTGCTACTGCTGGGTGCAGCCTACGCCACCACGGTTCTCTTCGTGCGTCGTCCAAATCAAGATGATGTCGTGTATTTTCATAGAGCTCTCACTCAGCTTTTGGATCTTAACCAGCCCATCTACCTGCGTCAGACGAGCGTCGACGTCGACGCCACGGCGTTCTCACCAGTGCATTTGGCAACCAGCTATGAAATGCTCATGGCTTTTTTGGGTCACTATCTTCGAATCGATCCTCTGTACTTTTACCAGGTGGTCGGCCACGTAGTCGCCGCGTTTTCGCTCCCGTTTGTTTTCTATTGGTGCGCTCGGAGGCTCGAATTGGATCGCTGGGCTGCAGCGATCGGGGCGTTGCTTGGCATAGCATTTCTGCTCGTCGCCGACCCGTCGCCGCTCGGAGCGCTGCTTGGAGCGGCATTTCCGCGTATCGCTGGCCACTCGCTAGCATCGATCAACATTGCCGGCACCTACGGGTTTGCGACCGTTTCTGGATGCATGTGGCAGGGCAAACCCATCGTTTGGATTTTGTTCTTGCCGGTTGGCCTTGCGCTTAGTTACCGGTTCCTTTGTCAGGAGAACACCAGCGATTTAATATGGCTTGTCCTTTTGGCGATTGCTGGAGTGGGTCTAAACAACAGCGCTCTTTATCTGATCCCCGCGGTTATCGGGTGCGCATGGGTAGCTTTTTTCGCGCTTGAGTTATTCCAACCCAAGAAACCACAAGACTTATGGATGCAGATTCGACGCGGTTTACTCCTGGCAATTCCGGTGCTTTATCCAGGTGCGATACTGGCTTTGCTGGCCCTTAACATAATTCCCAAACCAATCGACACCCAGGCGTTTGGACCAACATATATGCCGTGGCGCGAAGCTATGGATTTCGTCATCGGAGGACCTGCTGAGTACTTGCGCGACGCCGTACTAATTATTGCTGTTCCGCTGCTCATTGTTAAAGGAAGAAACGGACTTTTTCTTTTCCTTTATCTGTGCGCTGTGTGGCTGATTTGCTTGAATCCATTATTGGCGCACTGGTGGATGACAAACATCCTCGCTTCGAGTTATCCTCGCTTTGTCTATCTTCTGCAATTACCGCTGCTATGTGCAATGTTGGGAGCTGCGGGTTCGCGACTGGCTCGGCCGGACCAGCTCTCAAAAGGCCGATTACCAACTGTGTTGGCGCTCCTCGCGATTCTTGTGAGTTTTCTTTACACCTACCGAGGACTATCGATTTTGCCGCGAGATCCGAAGCTTGGAATCGGATGGAAGTCCCCGAGGGAATATCAACTACTCCCCGCGAACCTTGATTTTGCCAAAGCTGCCGGCAGATACATCGCACATGCCAAGCTGCTGGCCCCAACCTGGACCGCCAGTTGTGAGTTACCGCTTCTCTTTCCTGAAATGAAAGTGGTAGCTCCCCGGCTGGTTAGCCATTACTTTTCGAATGCTGGCAACGCGGAGGAGGGCCTTCTCCGCCGCCAGGCGCAGGCTTTTATCGAGGAAGACCGCTCTGGAAATCCCAAAAGCCTTCAACCGTTAGAACCGAAATTTCGGGAGGTCATCGAAACCGGTCGCGCAAATGCGGTCGCCGTTCCCGAAGCTGAAAGCCAGCGGGTATTGACGACGCTTCAATCGATAGACCCCGGTTGGCATCGCGTGTTGGAAGCTGGCGGGTTGGTATTGATCCTGCCAGGTAATGGTGAACGACAGATTGGAATCAGAAATGTCGAATGCGACAATTTGGCAACGATATCGCAGGACAGATGTTACTTTGACGATGCGAACAGATTGACGTACCACTCTGGATTCTCGCTAACTGAGTCGGACTGAAAGGGTACGAGCCCATGTTTTGTTACTCGGTAAATCGCCATATTTTTTCCCTGCAGAGTCTCGATAAGTTCAAGCCAGTTCGCCCCGGCTTTTTTCAGACCGTAGGGCCACAATTCAAGGAGTAATTTTGCAGCGGAGTTGTCTGCCAGCACGCGATTTGCCCCGCGCAACGCATGAAGCTCATAACCTTGAATATCCATTTTAATCAGGTCAACACGTTGGCCCGGTTCGAAGTAATCGTCCAGCGCTACGATATCGATTGGCACACCAGAGCGCGAATCTCCCTCGGTCATGTACGTTCGGTGATCGACATTTAGCTTGTCCGAAAGATAAAGCGTCGATCTTCCACTACGCTCTCCCACTCCAGCCTGGCACACGCGCACATTTGAGAGCTTACGCGTGGCACACCGCAATCGCTCAAAATTTTCTGGCGAAGGCTCGAATGAGTTAACAACACCGGTCGGACCAACACGCCGGGCTAGAAACTCGGAATAAATACCGATGTTCGCGCCCGCGTCCACGACAACATCTCCCGCGGACAAAATTGTTGTTAAGAGCCGCCGCTCTGCGTGATCAATGTAAGCTTTGAAACCGCGATAACACAGTCGGTAGATAGGAAAGGCGTGTTGGTAAATCTTATTGCCAACTCCGCGAATAACAGAGACCAACGGCATCACGAGCGGGTTAAAGGAATGCGGCAAAGACCGGCTCCCAGCGCGATTGCGCGAAAGCTGAACCCGACGGCAGAGAAACGGAACTCAATCACGATCACCTTGCCTCCGGATTCCGAGTTCGCTGTCGCAGGACCGAGGAATGCAATTTGGGCTTCATCGCGACTGGGTGGGCTTGGTGTATTATAACATTGGAAAAGATATTCAGAAACCCATACGTTCGCCCAAATGCGGCTTCGATGGAGAGAGCTGTTTACGTCAAAGGTGGACGTGGAGGTGCGCTGGGATCGATGGGATTCCATCGCTCTCGGGCTAGCTGCATTCACTGCCGTTTGGGTGTTCGTGCTTAAACTTAAGACATTCTACGGTCTTGGCTATACATCTGACCTCTTCGTGCATGTTCAGCTTGCTCGAAGCTGGCTGGAGGGTCGCGGATTGCTTCAGGACAACTGCTATGGCAATTACCTTGCAATTCACACCTATTTTCTGGTTCTGCCGCTCGGATTTATAGCAAAGCCGTTCGGCGCTCCCGGTTTGCTTTTCGTGCTCGCCGCGTCGGTAGGAGCGGTATACTTCTGGGCAACGCGTATCCTGCGTCTTCTGGGGGTTGAAGGACGCGTTGCAGTAATCACAGCTGGGCTAGTTCTAATTTCACCGTTTTCGGTTGAGTTCTATCAACATCCAGGATTCGGATTTCAAGTCGAGATGCTTGTGCCGGCGTTATGTTTAGTTCTGTTCTATTTCCTGCTTCGGCAGCGGATTATCCCATCAATCATTACAGCACTAGCTGTCATTAGCGTGAAGGAGGATGCGCCAATTGCGGCGGCTATCGTGGCCATCGTGGCAGGCGTTGAGACATGGACTTCCTCAGCAGGCAAACCCCCGCGCTGCCGGTTTAACTCGCCAGCAGGGATCACACTTCTCCTGTCCATTTCCGCGATCCCACTCTTACTCGCGATTTCTTGGTCACAGCCGGCAGCAATGTACGCTCATCATTCGGTCGATCGCCTTGGTATCGTAAGGCCTGGAACCTTATCCAGTCCCGGCGCGCTTTTCGTCTTTATCGCCTCCAACACTACTCATTGGCTTGGTAGCAGCGTTGTCCGTCACTGGCTGTGGATCATGATCGTAGGCAGCTTTGGCACAATCTTGTTGCGTCCGTATTATTTAATTGTTGGTCTCCCCGCAACGGTGGTGGCATGGCTCATGGGTCGAAACGACTTGCTGTGGGCGCCACGATTTTTTTCAACCGATGCACTGCTTTGGTGTAGCACGCTGGTAGGTTTTGCTGCGATTGCGCGTGCTGCACAGTACTGCAGCAAATGGACGCGTACAGCAGTGCTTACGACCGTAATTGCAATCGCGGCATTTTCCGGGTTCGCGCAACTCGGGCTTGCGCCGTGGGCGCGCTCGGCATACCTCCTTCGTCCCGCCACCTTTTATTCCAGGCAGGACCGAGAACAAGCAGATGCAGTGTTCGCGCGTTACCGCCGTGAGGGCAAGCCAGAGGAACCTGTTATTGCCTCGACTTGGCTGTTCCGTTACGCGCACGATCGGAACCTCTTCTGGCTCGACCGACTGCAGGGCCGGCCTGCGCCGATCTGGATCCTTGGCGATAGCGAGGACGTTTATGTTCCTTTCAGGATCAGCGCAGATACAATAAACGCAAGTTCTGGGATCCGAATGGATGACTACAAAGTCATTGATCGTCGCGGCCGTTTCGTCTTGCTCAGAAAGAAGGACTAGCGAAGAGGGAAACTGAGGTGCCCCAGTTAGCGTCGTGTGAGAGTCGCCGTAAAGAAAGCTGCGCAGAAGTGCTGAAAGCGGCGACTAAGGGCGAGGTCTACAAAAAATAACATGCGATAAAGAAAACGCGGAACTGGTAGCCTACGCGATATGCCACCGGTAGCCATGTAGGATAGAGCGCTGAAAGGCCTTGTGGAAAAACTCGTAAGATCGAAGTTAGCAGTCAAGCCTTGCAGCCACTTGCGGTTTCGGAAAAAAATTAGCCATGGCAACGCAATGTTCGCGGATCCCAGTGGTCCCTGCACATAGCACAGTTCCGGTTCGGAAATCCTGAAATCGACCGGTTCATGATGTAGATACTTGAAGATCAAAGTAGATACGACTGAAAAGAAAGGCTCAGTAGCAATGACTTTGCCGCCGGATTTTAACTTGCTGGCGGCGCGGTTCAGAAATGCAATCGGGCTTTTGAGGTGATGCAACACATTAGTAAGCGTAATAACATCAAGGCTATCGTCCTCAATCGCGTCCAACTTGTCGATTTGGTGACAGTCAAACACAAGGTCGAGGTAGTCCAGATCAAGCACGTCACTCGTGATGACGTTTGGAAGAAACTGTTTCAGCGGCGAAGTGCCGCTTCCTATTTCTAATATCGAAAGCGCCGCCGGATTGGGAAAGTCCCTGAACTGATCACGGTAAAGCTCGCGATACCAGAAAAGAAGATTTTGATTGGCGCCGAGTCGTGCCCGATTGCGCAGTGTTGCAGCGCGATCTTTCGCTTGCTCGCTCCCGTGAATCGTCGAATGACTCATTTGAGTGCCCGGATGTAAAGTGAGCCGGCAAATTCCGAGATCACTGGCACGCTTTCGAGAAATCGGCCCAGAGCGTCCAACCGGCTAACAAAAGCCACCGGTGTTTTGGGGTGGAGAAAATCAAACGGCTCAATCGTAATGTCTTGGTATCCTGTTTCCTCCAGCAGTCGCCAGAGCGGCCAGCGAAAGAATGCCGTCTCATCCGGAGAGTCGCCAAGTTTTCGCTTAACCCAAGGCACGTTCTTCTGTACCGCGATCTGAGGGTTCAGCATGTTTGGCTCTGTAAAGTAAATTGCACCGCCGGGCTTCAATACCCGGAAGATTTCGCCCAATGCCGCTTCGACCTCGAGGTGATGCAAAACCGAGCTGCCCACCACAGAATCAAAGACGTTATCCTGGTAGCTCAGTTCATAGGCGTTCTGGATTTCGTAACGAACGTTTGGCGCAGAACAATTCGCCTTCGCGATTTCCAGAAGCTCAGGTGAGACGTCAATCGCGACAATCTGGGCTCCCGAGCGCGCCAGCTCTCGAGTGAAATAGCCAGTGCCGCATCCTAATTCAAGCACGGTCATTCCCGGGCCGAGGTGCTTGCTTAGCATCTTTACCCGCCGTGCCCAGCGCAGTTTGCCGGCCGGGCTCTCCCAATTCCAAATCTCGCCAGCCCCATGTTCGGCCAGGAACCGGCCATGTTGAATTTCTTTGGCAACGCGATCTTGCACTAGAAAATGTCAGGTAATGTGAGTTCGAAATTGACGCACCTTGTCGTGTCCGACCCATCCGGAGAGCTAACAGGTCTTAATATCCAAGCTTTAGGTTCAAGAATCCGTGCCAGCACATCTTCAGCATGACGAGTCCGTTGCGAAAGACCCTGGTCATCTTTGTGGAACCATAGATGCGTTCCTGGTAATGAACGGGCAAATCCAGAATTTTGAGGTTGAGCTTTGAAGCGCCAAATAACAGTTCATAGTCCCCCCAGCGATCCTCGACCCCCCAGCTTCCGAGCGTTGGCTTAATTCTTTCCCAATCGCTTCTCCAGAGGACTTTCGTGCCGCACAGGGTGTCCTTCACTCGTTGTCCCAGCAGATAGGTGAAAGTTACGCTGAAAAATTTGTTACCCAGCATGTTTGCTCCGTTCATCGCGCCTTTTGGCACGGGGTAGACCAGGCGCGATCCGTTAACAAACTCTGCCTGCCCCGAAACCATAACATCGACGAAGTAAGGCAGCTCCTCAGGAATCGTGGTCAAATCGGCGTCGAGGATCATCAAAATGTCGCCTGCTGCAGAGTCGAAACCTGTCCAGACGTTTCGCGACTTGCAAATTCCCGGTCCATGCTCAAGACGAATATTCTTTTCCGGGTAAAGTGACTGCACGCGCAACACTTCTTCAGCGGTTCCGTCAGTCGATTGGTCATCACAGAAAATTAACTCTGTGCGCCCCGCCAGGGCCGGAATTCGGCGAACGGCATCCTCCACGTTTCCCTTCTCATTTTTGCATGGAATGACCACTGACACCGCAAGCTTTTCCCGCAAAACCGGCATCGGCAGCATTCGTGCGACGACTACCTGCGTCATGCAGAGTTTGCTTAAAAGTGGCAGGCGCGCACAAAAACGGTTAAGGAAACCAGAAAACAACGGCAGGTACTTTGGCAAAAGCACGATTCGATGCGTCTCGAGAGCTTCAAAGCCGGCGAGCTTCAACAAGTTTCGGATATCGCTGATGGAAAGCCAGTTCTGCTCGGTGCGTGGCACCTTCATCCCGATCCATTCGGCAAAGGTAACGAACGGTTCCCAAAGGTGGTTGTAAGTTGTTATCAACACGCGCGTGTGCCTCTGGCAAAGCGGCCTCAAATTTCGCAGCGCCTGAAGCATATCTACGGTATCGCCGATATCGTTGAAGAAAATGTAGTCGAATTTCTCGTCCAGATTGAAAGCCTGCTGGAACTCCTGCTTGTCTGGAAAGGCGACCGCGAATTCAAAGGATGGGTTTCGTTGCTTTGCGATATCCACGATCTCATTGCAGATCTCGATACCTTTCCCACTACTAGGCCGGACAACGGCCAAGAGGTTGCCAGTGCCGCAGCGAACCGACAGGACCTTTTTCTCCGGTTCTACCAGGAACCGGAACAGCCGGTTTAGGAGTTCATAATAGTACCTGTTGCGATTGATCCAGCTCTCGCGACGAGCGGCGATTTTCGCCAGATGATCACGTGTTCGCTCGCGCCTTTGCTCAAGCGCAGCTGGTCCCCATACATCCCTGCTAGTCTCCCGCTCCTTCGGCACAACGTCCACAACTGCCGTTGCCGGTTCCACCTTGATCGCAGATCTCATTCAAGTAACACCGTTTCGCTGGAGGAAAACAATCGTTGTGCTTGGGTATTCCTACGCCAGCCCGTAGCGCGTTGCAACGCAAGACGATTTTCTCACGCTGCACACGCCACTCTCGCTGACTTCCCACTTGGCGACTAATCGCTGATTAACCATGGGATCAGTGCGGCATTTCCGCCGCAATGGGCACTGTTCGCCACAGGGCTCGTGTACTCCCGATATAGCAATTTCGCTGGAGAAAAGAAACGGCTGTGCTTGACTGATAGGTTCGACATCCCTCGTCAGAATGCCTGCGCAAGTGATCAAGATTAGTGGTGCCCGCCAGCACAATCTCAAGAACCTCCATGTGGAGATTCCACGGGAAAAGCTGGTCGTCATGACGGGGCTAAGCGGCTCCGGGAAATCCTCGCTGGCTTTCGATACTCTTTATGCCGAAGGGCAACGCCGATACGTCGAAAGCCTTTCGGCTTACGCGCGGCAATTCCTCGATCAAATGGAAAAGCCAAATGTCGATTTTATCCAGGGGCTGTCTCCTGCCATTGCCATCGAGCAGCGGAGCGCGGGGGCCAATCCAAGGTCGACGATCGCCACCACTACTGAAATTTACGATTATCTCCGGCTTCTCTTTTCCGCTGTCGGTCAGCCGCACGATCCCGTGACTGGGCGGCGCCTGAACCGACAAACACCTCAGCAGATTGTCGATCAGATCCGTGCGTACGAGGCGGGGTCCAAAATCATTGTGCTAGCGCCGCTGATCGAAAATCAGGCGGGAGAATTCCGGGACGTAATCGAAAAGCTCAAGCGGGAAGGATACGTTCGTGCGCGGATTGACGGTCAGCTGATTGAGCTGGATCGGCCC